>Ga0228666_1000015_pt1 | contig 244023 bp, 244 predicted proteins | sample 80DmetaG_FD_182702 | JGI IMG/M metagenome (GOLD analysis project Ga0228666, IMG submission 182702) | Seawater microbial communities from Monterey Bay, California, United States - 80D | ecosystem: Environmental > Aquatic > Marine > Coastal | place: USA: California | collected 2016-10-11 | reverse complement strand
GATTGAGGGTGACGTAGCCCTATCACAGGCAATCATTGACGCAGGTGCGGCTAAGTACGCAGCTGACAACGCCATTGATACTCGTCCTTGTGATGCTAATAACAACGACGACGACTTCGATCTATAAGAAGCTGTTTGAGTTGATGGATTCGGGCTCTCAAATGAGAGCCCGAGTTTTTAATCGGTAGAACCTTCCTAGCCATACCCCAAGTCTCGCGCAATCTGCGCCACAATAACTAGCTACGCTAACTCTACTCAGGCAATCCCTTTGCCCTTGCCATTTTACAGCTTATCTCCGTTTACCCAGTGTCACGCATTCCTCATCAAGTGTTAACTCGATACAATCACCTGATACAAACTCAGCGGCTAATATCGCTTTAGCTAACGGTTGTTCGATTAGATCGACAATCGCTCGCTTCAATGGTCGTGCGCCATAGGCAGGGTCAAATCCACGCTGCGCAATCAAAGCGACCACCTCATCAGAAACATTCAGCGCCAAATCACGCTGCGCTAACCGCTCTCTCAACGCATCTAATTGGATTTTAGCAATCATTTCAATTTGCTCTTGTCCTAGTGCACGGAAAACAATGGTTTCATCGATACGATTAAGAAACTCAGGTCTAAATACCGCGCGTAACTGTTCTTCGAGCATGCTTCGAATCAGCACATCGTCATTGCCCTGCTGTTCTAGTATGCGATCACTTGCAATATTTGATGTCATCACGATAACGGTATTTCTGAAATCCACTGTTCGCCCATGACTATCTGTTAAACGACCTTCATCCAGCATTTGCAAGAAAAGATTGAAGACATCAGGATGAGCCTTTTCAATCTCATCAAACAACACGACACTATATGGCTTGCGTCGAACAGCCTCGGTTAAATAACCGCCCTCCTCATAACCAACATAACCTGGCGGTGCACCGATTAAACGAGATACCGCATGCTTCTCCATGAATTCAGACATATCAATCCGCAGCAGAGCATCTTTACTATCAAACAGAAACTCAGCCAAGGTTTTACATAACTCTGTTTTACCAACACCTGTCGGACCTAACATCAAAAACGAACTATTTGGACGATCAGCTTCAGATAATCCAGCACGAGAACGTCTTACCGCATTAGCAACTGCCACTAAGGCCTGTTCTTGACCTACTACTCGTTGTCGTAATTGCTCTTCCATTTGCAATAATTTTTGCTGCTCACCAGCAAGCATCTTATTCACAGGTATCCCTGTCCAGCGTGACACCACCTCAGCGATCTCCTCGCTATCGACCTTATTGCGCAGCAGTGTTGTTGACTGTTGCTCAGAGCTAGGAGCGGCTGCAATTCGTTTTTCCAAATCAGGGATTAAACCGTATTGCAGCTCTGACATCTTGCCCAAATCACCTTCTCGGTGGGCCAGTTCAAGCTCAGTCCGAGCTTCGTCCAATTGCTCTTTGAGGTGTTGCACCCCTTGTAAGATTGCCTTATCCGCACGCCAGACCTGCTCTAACTCGGCAAACTCACGCTCGAGTTCTTCAATCTGCTGTTGTAAATCTTTTAAACGTTGTTTAGAGGCTTTGTCTTTCTCTTTTTTCAAGGCTTCACGTTCAATCTTCAATTGAATCAAACGCCGTTCTAAGCGATCCATTTTTTCTGGCTTGGAATCGATCTCGATACGAATTTTAGAGCCAGCCTCATCGATTAAATCGATCGCCTTATCCGGCAACTGACGATCTGTAATATAACGATGTGCCAGAGTTGCAGCGGCGACAATAGCTGGGTCGGTAATTTCAACGCCATGGTGAATTTCATAACGCTCCTTTAAACCACGCAAGATCGCAATCGTATCGATCACATTAGGCTCATCGACAATAATCTTTTGGAAGCGGCGTTCTAAGGCAGCATCTTTTTCTAAGTATTGGCGATACTCATCTAAGGTTGTCGCTCCAACGCAATGCAATTCACCTCGCGCCAAGGCCGGCTTCAACATGTTTCCTGCATCCATTGCACCATCCGCTTTACCGGCACCGACTAACATATGAATTTCATCGATAAATAAAATAATCTGCCCTTCCTGCTTAGATAGATCTTTCAGTACCGCTTTCAAACGTTCCTCAAATTCGCCCCGAAATTTTGCACCCGCAATTAAGGCACTCAGATCCAGCGACAACAGACGCTTGTTCTTCATGCCTTCGGGCACTTCACCTTTAACGATTCGTTGTGCTAACCCCTCAACAATAGCGGTCTTACCAACGCCTGGTTCACCAATTAAGACAGGATTATTCTTAGTCCGGCGCTGTAATACTTGAACCGCTCGTCGAATTTCATCGTCACGCCCTATCACTGGATCAAGCTGACTATTACGCGCTCGCTCAGTTAGATCTATTGTATATTTAGCCAGCGCTTCACGCTGTTCCTCAGCAGCTTGTGAATCGACTTTTTCAGAATTACGTATGTTTTGAATAGCAGCGTCGACTTTGGCTTTATCAATAGCGAGCCGCTTAATGACTTTAGCAAGCTCACCCGTTTCATCCAGCACAGCTAAGGCGAAGGTTTCAGCGGCAATAAATTGGTCTTGCCATTGCTGGGATAGCTTCTGACAACGATTGAGCAAGGCATTTAGGGCAGGCGAAACCGCCACTTCACCATTAGCTGATTGCAACCGCGGTAGATTATCGATTAAGGTTTTACAATCATTTTTAAGCTGCTCAACATCAACCGCGGCAAGACCGTAGATAGCCGCCACACTGCTGCTCGCTTGATTCAACATAGCGAGCAGCAAATGTACTGGCTCTATCTGACTATGGTCAGACTGCACCGCCAGGGATTGTGCATCTTGCAGCCCTTGCTGAAAGCTATGTGTGAGATTTTCAATTCGCATATCTCGCCCTTAATTGAGTTTGTCTACTATAGACATGGGGGCAGTTAATATTGAATTCAAGTTATTTTAGATAAGCCAATGTCGCCATGCGACCAGTAGGCGCTGTTCTGCGGTAAGAAAAGAAACGATTTTTATCGCTATAAGTACAATATTCACCACCAAATACCTTATTAACATCAGCAGCCGCTAGAATGTGCTGCGCCAAGAGATAAAGGTCACATAAATAACTGTGCTTGTGATGTTCTCGAAAAGCACAGGCTAAGTGAGCGTCATACTCGATGAACTCAGTCCGCACTTCAGCACCGACTTCAAATACCTGCGGCCCAATAGCAGGCCCCAGCCAGGCATAAAACTCGATATTGGTAGTCTGTTTAGATCGAATTACCGCTAAGGTGTTCTGCAATATTCCAGCTGCAAGGCCACGCCAACCAGCATGCACGACGGCAACACAGCTGCCATCACAAGCAGCCAAAACTACTGGCATGCAATCGGCACTTAAGATCGCACATACTGTTCCAGCCTGCTGGCTATAGCTCGCGTCGGCCTGCGTCTCATCCGGTGTTAGCTGGTCAGCATGGACTACGGTCGTCGCATGCACTTGCTGCAGCCATTTAGGGTCTTGAGGTAGTTCTAACTGCTGCTTTAATAAAGCTCGATTGCGTTCCACTGAGGTTTGATCGTCACCGACATGTAAAGCTAAATTCAGCGCGTGATACGGGCTTCTACTGAAGCCACCCTGGCGAGTTGTAGTAACCACTTCAACACAGTGCTGCAGAGGCCATGCGGGCCGAATAAGATCCAGCCTTGACTCACTCACGGCGCTGAATAGGTCTTCAAGGCAGTTACTAAGGTTTGCAAATCCTCTGGCATCGGCGCCGACCACTTCACTTCTTCTGCCGTCACTGGATGTTTGAAGGCTAAGCTATGCGCATGCAGAGCCTGCCTCGGGAAGTTTGCTAATATCTCATTCAGCTCTGGCGCGACACCGGAGACTCGCTGCATCCGCCGAGCATAGGTGGTATCACCAACTAAGGGGTAATTTAGGCTAGCGAAGTGAACTCGAATTTGATGTGTTCTACCAGTCTCTAGGCTAGCTTCGATCAATGTGTGTTTTTGATATTTTTCGACCACCTTATAATGGGTGACCGCTTCCTTACCGCGGGGATTGACTGCCATTTTAATACGGTCATGGGGATGGCGCCCTATTGGCTTATCAATCTTTCCGCCTGAGATCACTTGCCCCCTAAGCACTGCGTAATAACGCCTTTGAACCACATGATCTTGCAAATTTTTCACCAATTCGCCGTGCGCTACTAATGATTTAGCTACCACCATCAAACCCGTCGTATCTTTATCTAGACGATGAACAATGCCAGCTCGTGGAATTCCAGCTAGCCCCTCAGAATGATGCAGCAAAGCATTCAGCAGGGTACCCCTAGCAATGCCGGCACCGGGGTGAACCACCAGTCCAGCTGGCTTGTTCACCACTAATAAATGTTCATCTTCAAAAACGACATCTAGCGGAATGTCTTCTGCTTGATGCTGTTCATTGACGGCTTCAGTCACAATCACGACATGGATGGACTCGCCACCTTTTAGGGCATATTTACAGGGCTGAATCGCCCCATCCACCTGTACTTGCGACTGATTGATCCATTTTTGCACGCGGGATCGCGAGTACTTTCCAAGCAGTTCGGTCAGCGAGCGATCCAAGCGCCAACCCTGATGATCCTCAGGGATAACGAAATTATGGGTGATCTGTTCAGACATAATGTGCGTACGCCAGTGTGTGCGGTATACTACCAAGCTTAAGTAAAACTACTTCGATACCGATGCCTAAACTGCTAAAGCTCTTTCTCGCTACCATACTTTGCATCAATCTATCCGCCTGTTCCACGATTAAAGGGTTCTGGGGAGAAGATGACGACAAAGACGAGATTAGTGAGGATATCAGCGCACGTCAACTTTATGATAAAGCACGTGGTGAAATGCTTGGTAACCGTTCACTGGATGCGGTCGCCAGTTATGCTCTATTGGAGTCCCGTTATCCATTTGGTGTTTACGCGCAACAAGCACAACTAGATTTAGCCTATCTTTATTACAATCAGATGGATATGGATATTGCTGTTGACATGGCTGACCGTTTCATCCGACTCAACCCTGAGCATGAGAACGTCCCCTATGCTTATTACATCAAAGGTCTCGCACTATTTGATAAAAGTAAGTCTATCTTCAATGCAATTATTCCACGTAATCCATCAGATAAGGACGCAAAACCATTACTAGCTGCATTCGAAGTATTTAATATCTTAATCAATCGATTTCCTGATAGTGATTATGCTTTTGATGCCCAGCAACGAATGGTGTTTTTACGTAACGAATTAGCCGAACATGAAGTTACTGTTGCAAATTTCTATATGCGGCGCGGCGCCTACCTAGCCGCGGCAAATCGCGCACAGTATGTGATGCGAAAATATCAGGGTGCCCCAATCATGCCGCAAGCTGTCTACATCTTAGAGCTTGCCTATCGTCAGTTAGAGATTAATGATCTAGCCGATGATACGAGCAAGATCTATACCTCTAACTTCGTGCTACCGGACGGCTCGATCAAAGATCCATCGCTCACCACCAGCAAGGTCAGTTGTGCAACTACCGTATGGTCTCGCTTACTCGAGCGTTTGAATTTAAAGACCTACTATTGCGAGTGAGCCGGGCTCAGCAGTCGTTATCGCTTAAAGCTGATCCACCCTCAATCCTGCAAGTAATTTAAAGCACCTGAAGTAATGGGATAACGACGGTCTCGACCAAAAGAACGCTTCGATATCTTAATGCCAGGTGGTGCCTGGCGACGTTTATATTCACTTCTGAATACCATATTGATCACACGTGCCACTACCGCCTGATCAAAACCCTGCTCAATAATATCGCTACGTGAAAAATCATACTCAATAAATAATTCAAGAATACGATCTAGTTCTGGATATGGCGGTAACGAGTCTTCATCTTTTTGATCTGGCGCTAACTCGGCACTGGGTGGTCGATCAATAATACGCTGTGGAATAATCTCGACGTCATCATTTTTATAATTAGCCAGAGCGAACACCTTGGTTTTCAACACATCTTTTAACGGCGCAAAGCCACCAGCCATATCACCATACAAAGTGGCGTAACCAACAGCCATTTCACTCTTGTTGCCAGTTGAAATCAGCATATAGCCCGTCTTATTAGATAACGCCATCAGCAGTAAACCACGAATACGGGCCTGAATATTCTCTTCTGTAGTATCCGCCGCAGCGCCAGCGAAAGGCTCAGCCAAGACATCAAGAAACTGATCATAAAGTGATTCAATCGATATGACGCTATAACGCACCCCAAGATTAGCAGCTAATTCTGCGGCATCATCAAGACTCATTTGTGAGGTGTATGGCGAAGGCATCATCACTGCATGTACTCGATCAGGCCCCAAAGCGTCAACCGCCAGCGTTAATGCCAACGCAGAATCAATTCCGCCTGAGAGGCCAATCAATCCACCCTTGAAACGGTTTTTACGCACATAATCTTGCAAGCCATAGGTCAGGGCCTGATAGACCGCCGCATTACTCTCTATAGTCTCGACAGAGGCTTGCTTTCGAAAGCCATGCTGCTGCCGATCAAACTCCAAGGTATAGATACCTTCGATAAAGGCTGGCGCAGAAAACACAATTTCTTTATCTGAGTTGATCGCAAATGATTGGCCGTCAAATACCAATTCATCTTGGCCGCCAGTCTGATTCAAATAAGCGATCGGCAGGCCCGTTTCAGTCACTCTTTGCCTTAAACTCTGATGACGCTCTAGCTGCTTATCTATATGGAACGGACTAGCATTTATATTTAGAACCAGCTCAGCACCCGCTTGCTTGGCTGTCGCAATTGGCTGTGACCACCAAATATCCTCACAGATCGTTAGCGCTACTGAAACTCCTGCCAGATCAAAAACACAGGCATCTCTGCCTTCCTTAAAATAGCGTTTTTCATCAAAGACATTGTAATTGGGTAACTGATTTTTAAAGTATTGTGTTGCGATTTCACCGTCACGTAAGACTAGAGCAGCATTATATAAATCACCTTGCTGCATCCACGGCGTGCCAACAACTGTCACGATACCAACAGACGCCTGTGCTAAACGCGCAATAGTGCGATCAATACGCTCAAAGACATGACTACGGTAGAGTAAGTCTTCAGGTGGGTAGCCAATGGTCGCTAACTCACTAAAGACAACACAATCCGCCTGCTCAGCCCTCGCCTGCAATAAAGCAGACAACATTTTTTCACAATTACCCTCAATATCACCGACAGTAAAGTTCAGCTGGGCAAGTACGATACGTAAAGTTGAATCCGACATTAAATAGTAACCATGGCTAACAAAAGTGCAGTATATTCTGAATTATTCGTGTTAATTCTGACTGAATATTATCATAGTCAAGCGACGGTTTCGGCTTCATCAACTGTACTCTAGCGATGTCTAATATCGCGTATTTGTGCGTTATATCTGCACTCACTATCATTATCTAAATACACTATTAGTCAAAGTTAGAAAAAAGACGTAACCTCAGCATGCATTTTATTATTTACCGGAGTATTTCACGATGAAGAGAACTCAGGGCTTCACCTTAATTGAGCTAATGATCGTTATCGCTATCATTGGCGTCTTAACCACTGTCGCCGTACCTATGTATCAAGATTACACAGTTCGTAGCAAAGTGGCGGCTAGCATGAGTGCAATCAATAGTATCAAATTCGTTGTCGCTGAAAAATTTGTCCATGATGGTAAATACCCAGAGGCTGGTAATGCAAACTATGGCCTACCCACAAAAGAGGACTATGCCGATAATCATATCGCCTCGATTGCCCTAGAGGCTGCTGGTGTAATTAAGGTGACCTATAAGAAAATAGGGCAGCATTTCGGTGCCAGTGATAGTGTGAGCTTCACACCTAACATTAAGGGCAGCATGTTGCGTTGGGAGTGCATGATCAGTAGTACAGATATTCAGCCTTACTTCCCTAATAATTGTAAAACCGAAGTCGCCAATATAGAAACACCAGAAGAAACTGAAACCGCTGATATTGATTAATATCTCCATCCACAGTCAGCGCCACCCATTGTGTCAAAGAAAACAATCACCTTTATCTGGCACGGCAAGAATTATCGCGGCGAACAGACAAACGGACACAGCCGAGCAAAAGACAAAGAATCCTTGCGCATCTTATTGCGACAACAAGGCGTAAAATTAGAAAGTGCTGCGCCCTCACCCCCCGTTCTGCAGCGGCTAATAAACAACCATTTTCATCAGCGTTTTTTAAACCATAAACGAGCTACAAAATATCGACTGAAAAAATCAGACATAAGTCATATTTTGCAACAACTCGTTATTTTACTGACGGCTGGCGTACCGCTACTGCAATGCTTCAGCACACTTAACCATAGCCACAGCAAGCCCGCTATCAAATACAGGCTGACGGCCATAAAAAAAGAATTAGAGAGTGGCCACTCCCTGGCTGATAGCTTACGCCGACAAGGTAATAACTTCGATCCTATATTATGCAATTTAATAGCTTTAGGTGAACATTCTGGCAGTCTAAATATAATGCTTAAAAAGATTGTGCTACATCGAAAGAAAATGGATATATTGCAACACAATATCAAACGCGCACTAATTTATCCCTGCACAATACTGATGATTGCATTCATTGTTGTGTTACTACTCTTTACTTGGGTGGTACCACAATTTGAAACGCTGTTTATTGATTTTGGTGCTGAGCTACCCAGCTACACACGCTTACTGATTCAGTTGTCGCATACAATAAAAAGTCATAGCCTTACCCTGATTAGCACTAGCTTAATCATCATTGTGATTATCCATTACAGCTATCGCAACAATCCATCGATGCAGCGCTACTTAGATACGGCTTTATTACATATTCCAATATTCGGAAAACCCTATCATTACAGTCTACTTGCTAGATTCAATCGCACTTTTACAACACTCCTTGGCGCTGGCTTGCCATTAATTGATTGCCTTGAAAAACTCACCACTGTCATGCCCAATCAAGTTTTCCAATCAGCATGCAATGCAATTACAAAAGATATCAATGCGGGTGAATCACTCACTACTAGCTTTACAAGGATTCAATATTTCCCACCACTCATGCACGATATGATTAGAACCGGTGAAGAATCAGGAAGCTTATTACAACTATTAAGCCATCTCTCTGAACTCTATGAAAATGAGCTTGAACAATGGGTAGCCGGCATGAATAGTCTCCTAGAACCCTTGATCATCAGTCTGCTTGGGCTTATCGTCGGAAGTCTCGTACTTGCAATGTATTTACCTATTTTCAAGTTGAGTTCAATTATATAAGTGAATTCAATAAGAGCAGCATTCGAAGCAAACACTTAGCAGTTCAAGATGATTAGCTATAACTAACCTAGAAGAGACACGATGATCGAACTCTCACAGACACCGACGCCGACTCTCTACCTATTAGCTGTATTATTCGGCAGCATTTTAGGGAGCTTTCTCAATGTATTAATCTACCGATTGCCACGAATGCTCGAATCAAATTCAGCAGCTATCGGAAAACAGGCTTTCAATTTATTACAACCTCGCTCCTTCTGCCCCTACTGCAACAGACAGCTTACTCTGCGTGACAATATCCCACTATTAAGTTTCATTCTACTCAGTGGCAGATGCGCGCATTGCCAGCACAAGATTCCTGTTCAATACCCCGTCATTGAATTGACCTCGGCCTTACTAGCCTGTATTGCACTCAATCAATTTGGCATAAGTGCCACCGGCCTATCTGCATTAGTATTCTTGCTGGGCTTGCTCGCTTTATCCGTTATCGACCTTAACACTATGACACTACCAGATGAGCTCACCTTGAGTCTTCTTTGGCTAGGTCTAGCAGTTAATCTCTTCGACATTTTTGCAACCTTAGAGGAAAGTGTCCTAGGTGCCATGATCGGCTATCTATGCCTATGGTTGGTTTATCAACTGCATCGCTTACTCACTCAGCGCGAAGGCATGGGCTATGGTGATTTTAAATTGCTTGCCATGATAGCTGCTTGGTTAGGCTGGGGCATGCTGCTACCAACCATTTTGATTGCCTCAGTAAGTGCTAGTGTCATTGGTATCGCCTTATTATTATTTGGCAAACTAAAGAGAAACAGCGCGATGCCATTTGGACCATTCCTTGCCCTTGGAGCATGTATCTGTCTACTATGGCAGGATCAACTTACCGACTACTTTTTTAATTACTAATTCAGCGATGTTTTTAATTGGACTCACAGGTGGTATTGGCGCTGGCAAAACAGAAGTCAGCGATTATTTACATCTACATTACGGCATTAAAATCATTGATGCAGATGTCATCAGTCGTCAGCTATTAACTAAGGGCAGTGACGCTTATTTTGAAGTGAAGCGGAATTTTTCAGCTGATATTTTCGGCATTAATGGCGATATAGACCGTAAAGCACTTCGAACATTGATTTTTGATAACGATCAAGCACGTCAAAAACTCGAGCAAATTATTCATCCACGCATTCGTAGTGCAATAAAAGAACAGCGTAATTGCAGTGATTCCGTCTACTGCATACTCTCAGCCCCGTTATTAATTGAAGCTGGAATGATTGATCTCGTGTCACGTTTATTAGTAGTTGACTGTGCTAAAGACCTGCGTATTCAGCGCGTGATAACACGCGATAATTGTGAAATGGGTAATGTCGAGCAGATTATTGCGAGCCAGATCGAAGATAAACAAAGATTAGAACAGGCTGACGATATCGTGACAAACAATGGCAATCGCGCCAATCTGGCGGCTCAGCTTGATGAGCTACATAAAAAATACTTGGATTTAGCGCGTCAAGCGTCTCATAATCGCACTCATGCTTAATCAGTCGAACACAACACACAAAACCATTCTATTTGAGCAACCACTCAATGAGCGCATTCGTACATTCATGCGTATTGAGCACCTCTCGTCACTCTGTAACTATTGCCTAGATCAAGCCACACCCTTGGGTAGTCACTTATCTCTGTCGACCCTGATTGATTTAATGAACCTGATTTCACGTGGCGACCTTAAGCAAGAGATTCTAAAAGAGCTTAATCGGCAACTCAGCACATTAGACGGTTTTGCCAAAAACGAAATAATTGATCGTGAAAAGCTTCAAGAATTAATTAATAATCATCAACAAATTATTTCTGAAGTGAGCGCCATCAACGGTCAATTCTTTGTAAACACAAAAGAAAACGAATTTATTAAAGCCTTCAGCCAGCGCGCTAGTATTCCTGGTGGCACCTGTGACTTTGATCTACCGGCTTATCATTTTTGGCTAGCGCAAGACAGCAATAGCCGACAACAAGCACTGCGAGATTGGGTTGCACCACTCCATTTAATCCAGCGTTCAATCAGCGCCTGCTTAGACCTAATTCGGACTAGTACCATGCATGAAGACTGCATTGCAGAACAAGGGTTTTATCAGCGTACTTTAGACTCCGGCCAGCCTTATCAAATGCTGCGAGTCAGCGTCGACAAAGAACTTGGCTGTTTCCCTGAAATAAGTGCGGGCAAGCATCGCTTCTCAGTTCGATTTATGAATCAGAATGACCTCAAACTTAACCCAAAGCAGGTTCAGCTTGAGATAAAATTCGAACTCAGTTGTTGTACTTTTTAAAATCTCAGAAAAGCCTCAATCTGCAAATAAACGAATACCTGCAATACCGTGGCCACCATGAGCTTGCGCTACAATTAGCTGATCGTCTGTCATGCCACCCAAAGCAAATGCAGGGCAATTACTCTTATTCAAAAGATACTGAAAACCAGCCCATGCTAGCGGTTCGCGCTCGCTGTGAGTAGGTGTTTTTAAAACGGGCGCGAGTAGAACACAATCTAGCGATAATGTATTCGCCATCATCAATTCCTCATCATTATGTACTGATGCTGAAAAAAAATGATGCCTCTCACCCGCCTTATACCTTGCATAGGCAAAGCGTAATTGCTTGGTGCTTAAATGTAACTGAGGCCATTGTTCTGGTTCTAACCAGTCCAGCGGACAATTCAAAATAACTCGTGCTTGTTTCAAGGCAGCCAGTTGTCGCACGCTAGCTAACAAATCAAAATAGTGCTGCTTAGACAAGGCCTGTGCTCGTAACTGTACCAGCCGAATACCATTGGCTAATTGCACTTCTAACTGCTGCTCTAATCGATCAGCTAGCAGATCATGGTCTGCAATCATATAACGCGTTTCTAAGCACAGCGCCTGTAGTATCGTTTGGTTAGCTGGTGGCATCGTCGCCAATGATAAATCTGCCACTGCTTGCCAGCGTAATAATTGGCCCTCATGACTTGTTGGTATCCTGTCATATCGCTCAACTGCAAACACATGAAAGCGAATAAGCAACTCTGGGTATTGATAGTCGAAGTTAAAGAAAAACCTAGCAGCGATAAGCTCAATCCCAAGTTCTTCTCTCAATTCCCGGCGTAAGGCCATCTTTGGTGACTCATGCAACTCAACCTTACCACCTGGAAATTCCCACAGACCAGCCATATGCACCGTTTCAGGACGTTGCTGGATCAAGATATCAGATGATTGATTTTGTATTAGCGCAATTGCGACATGCAAGGGATCATGCATACAGATAAACGCAGGCTTTAAGTTCGGTATTCTGCGTTGATACGAATGTACTCGTGCGTTAGGTCACAAGTCCATACCGTAGCCGTCTCGACGCCATCATTTAAGTCGATAAGTAAATTAATTTCATCCTTCATGAATGCTGCCTTACCCAGCGCTTCGCTATAGCTTGGGTGGATATGTCCATCTTTCCAGATCACCACATCATTGACTGTCAGGCTCGCTTTAGCTAGATCTAATCGCTCTGATTCGACCTTACCAGCAGCGGCAAGAATTCGGCCCCAATTAGCATCAGAGGCAGCTAAAGCCGTCTTGACTAGGGGGGAGTTAGCCACCGCCATCGCTACTTGCTTGGCTAGGACTGTATCGATTGCGGAAGTCACTTGCACACTAACGAATTTAGTCGCACCTTCACCATCACGCACTATCGATTGTGCTAGACCCTGCATCAGATCACACAGCACGGTTTCAAATTCCAACTGCTGCGGTGACGTTAGATCAGCATAATTTAATTTCGCACAACCACTGGCAATAAGTACGCAGGCATCATTAGTTGAAGTATCACTATCCACCGTAATGGCATTAAAGGACTGATCAACCGTCTCAGCTAATAAGCGCTTTAATACTTCCTTAGGAATCGCCAGATCAGTTGCGACATAGGCCAGCATCGTTGCCATATTCGGCGCAATCATGCCCGAACCTTTTGCCATTCCAGTAATGGTGATCGCCTGACCATTCAGTATAATTTGTTTGCTTTGAGCCTTAGCCACAATGTCAGTCGTCATGATAGCCGCAGCGGCCTGTAACCAATGATCCGCTACTAGCTGCTGCTGTAGATCAGCCAAACAGACTTTAATTTTATCGCTAGCCAGTAATTCGCCAATCACACCAGTGGAAAATGGCAGTACTTGATTAGCATCAACGCCACATTGATTAGCAACATCCAGACAAGTTTGTTGTGCTGCCTGCATGCCAGCACTACCAGTGCCCGCGTTAGCATTGCCGGCGTTAATAATCAGATAACGTGGCGTTGTTGTTTGTAAGTGAGCAACAGCTAACTCAACCGGAGCTGCCCGAAATTTATTCTGGGTGAATAACGCCGCCACTTCAGCAGCCGGATCAATTTCAATTAAAACCAGATCGTCACGCCCTTGATAACGCATAGCGGAAGCAGCGGTTGCCAAGCGCACACCAGCGATCGGAAGTAATGACGTCGGTGCAGTTAAATTAACTGGCATGATTGAGCCCTAACCCAACTTACCGTGACATTGTTTAAATTTCTTACCGGAACCACAGGGGCAAGGATCATTACGGCCAATTTTATCTGATACTCGTATTGGCGCTGTCGCAGCTGGCTTGTTCCGCTTCTTGCTAGCAGCTTGCTCAGCATTGTTCTGTGGCTGCGGAGTAAGAAAATTATCAGCAGACTCATGACGCATTTCGATTGTGTCTTGTTCCGGCTTAAATACAGGTTCAAATGCAGGTTGCTGTGCCGCCTCAAACTGAATCTTACAGAGCAAGCCCACCGTATCTGATTTGATTTGATCTAATAACTGCTGAAACATATCAAATGCTTCACGTTTATATTCTTGTTTCGGATTTTTTTGCGCATAACCGCGCAGGCCGATACTTTGGCGCAGATAATCCATCGCCGCCAGATGCTCTTTCCACTTACCATCAAGAACCTGCAGCATGATATCTTTCTTTAGGTTCTTCATAACATCTATGCCAATTAACTCTTCTTTGGCAACTAACAGAGTCTTTACTTCCTGATGAATGCGTTGACGCAAACTTTCTTCATGCAGCTTATCGTCTTCGTCCAACCATTGACTAATATTAACGTGCAGCCCTAACTCTTTAACTAAAGCAGTGCTTAGACCTTTTGGGTCCCACTGCTCGGACATACTTTGTGGCGCAATATAAGCACTAATAATATCTTCAACCACATCGAAGCAAATCGCCTCTATATCTTCACTAATATCATCAGCCAGCATAAGTTCGTTACGCTGCTCATAAACTACTTTGCGTTGATCGTTAGCGACGTCATCGTATTCCAATAAGTGCTTACGTATATCAAAGTTGTGTGATTCAACCTTGCGCTGTGCATTCTCAATCGCTTTGCTAACCCATGGATGCTCAATTGCTTCACCTTCCTCCATACCCAACTTTTGCATCATCGTGCGCACGCGGTCAGAAGCAAAAATACGCATTAAGGTATCTTCCATAGACAAGTAAAAACGACTGGAACCAGGGTCACCTTGACGACCAGAACGTCCACGTAACTGGTTATCGATACGTCTTGACTCGTGTCTTTCAGTACCAATAATATGCAAGCCTCCGGCAGCCAAAACCTGCGCGTTGGCTTGTTTCCAATCGCTCCTTATTTTTTCTATGACAGTGGCATCTCCGTCTTCACCTAGAGCATCAATCTCTGGTTGAACGTTGCCGCCAAGCACGATATCAGTACCACGACCTGCCATATTAGTCGCAATAGTGACTGCCTTGGGTCGCCCAGCCTGAATAATAATTTGAGATTCAGAAGCATGATGTTTTGCATTCAATACTTGATGTTCAATACCGGCTTCAGTTAGCAGACCATCTAAAACCTCAGAGGATTCAATCGATGCGGTACCGACCAAAACGGGTTGCCCTCTAGTAGCGCAATCACGAACATCTTCTAAAATAGCTTGATACTTATCTTCCATCGTGAGGTAGACCAAATCACTGCGATCATCACGCACAGCCTCTTGATTGGTCGGTATAACGACCACTTCAAGACCATAAATTTGTTCGAATTCAAACGCTTCAGTATCAGCGGTACCCGTCATACCACTTAACTTATCGTATAGGCGAAAATAGTTTTGGAAGGTAATCGACGCTAAGGTCTGATTCTCGTTTTGAATCTCGACGCCTTCTTTCGCTTCCACCGCTTGATGCAAACCTTCAGACCAACGACGTCCAGGCATAGTACGCCCGGTAAATTCATCGACAATCACAATCTCATTATCACGCACAATGTAGTCGACGTTCTTTTGAAATAGGACATTGGCTCGTAACGAGGCATTCATATGATGCAGCAGACTAATATTAGCGCTGTCATAGAGCGAATCATCAGCTTCTAGTAGACCGGCCTCGATTAATAATGCTTCAATATGCTCATGTCCTTGCTCACTGAGAAAAATCTGTTTTGATTTTTCATCAACCAAGTAATCGCCTTCACTTTCGGCATCCACTTGTCGTGACAGTGACGGCACGATCTTGTTCGCATGTTGATATAAATCAGAACTATCGTTGGTAGGACCTGAAATAATTAATGGTGTACGAGCCTCGTCGATAAGAATGGAATCAACTTCATCAACCACAGCGAAAAATGGCTTACGCATGACTTTTTGGTCGACTGAAAATTTCATATTATCGCGCAAATAATCAAAGCCAAATTCATTATTCGTGCCGTAGGTAATATCTGAGAGATAAGCAGTACGTCGCTCGTCGTCCGGCAAACCACCTGTGATCACACCAACGCTCATACCAAGAAAAGTATATAACTTACCCATCCAAGCAGCATCTCGTTCCGCTAGATAGTCGTTAACGGTAACCACGTGCACACCCTCACCTTTCAGGGCATTCAGATAAACTGGCAAGGTAGCGACCAAGGTTTTACCTTCCCCGGTGCGCATTTCAGCGATATTGCCATCATGCAATACCAAGCCACCGACTAATTGCACATCATAATGACGCATACCCATAACCCGAACACCAGCTTCACGTACCACCGCAAAAGCTTCGGGAATAAGCGAGTCCAATGTCGCACCAGCTGCCAGCAAAGCCTTAAACTCTTCTGTTTTGGCACTTAACTCACGATCACTAAGGGCCTGCATCTGCGCTGCCTTATCATTGACCTGAGTAACAATTTTTTTATATTTCGACAGTACTCGTTGATTACGGCTGCCAAAGATTTTTTTTGCGATTTTTCCAATCATATATAGAGATCGACTAAAACGTTAATGTAAGACACAGATCTTATCGAACTTGCGCCGCATACAATTTATAAGCCTCTATCTGCCATGCAAGCAAAGGCTCATCATAATTATGTTTAAATATTTGTTAGCTACCTTAGGCTGCCGTAATTAACTAGGCCAATTTACTTTGATCGACTAAGGAATTGCATAGGATTGACATGATGCCCATTTTTCAAAACCTCAAAATGAACATGCGGACCCGTTGAACGCCCCGTACTTCCTATCGCAGCAACCACGTCACCACGCTTAACTATTTGACCTGGGCTCACATAAAAACTTTTATTATGGCCATAGCGTGTTAGGTAACCATTGCCATGATCAATCTCAATCAAATTACCATAACCTGCTCGTTTAGAGGCAGCAGTGACAATGCCATCAGCTACCGCTAAGACATCCGCACCATGTTTACCGGCAAAATCGATGCCTTTATGTAGCTCTTTACGACCTGTAAATGGATCAGTGCGTTCACCAAAATTGGATGAAATCCAACCTTTTCTAATCGGACGGCCACTTGGCATCGAGTCTTCGTTCCTCTTACGCGAACTTAAGACTGCGTCTAGGGTTAATAATTTATTCTGCTGGCTCTGTAATTCTGACTCGATCAAACTTAGTGTTTGCTCCATTTCTGACAGTAATTCGACATGATCACTACTGTCCAGAGCTGCCACCGGGCCCCCAAAGCCAGGATCGACGCTAAAATCAATTTCAAGATCTTCAATTTCAGCGGTAATCATCAATTTATTACCAATTGCTTCTAAACGATTAATATAGGCCTGAAAATACGCGATCTTCTGGGTTAAGGCCTCTATCTGCGCTTCACTATCACCTTGCATACCCTCTAATAGGCTCTGTTGATGCGCCACATCGCTCTTCCATTGCGCTAACAATGTCTGCTGACCCACACTATCACCAAGATAATAACCAGCAAACAAACAGCTACCAACCAATAACACCAGGCTCAGTCGAGCTAACCAACGCTGGCGCTGACTATAGGGTGAGAGGTTTAAACGCCGCTTAATGCCACGAGGGGAGATGAGTACGTTCATTTACGCTATTCTACGACCTTGGGGCGCATTCGTATATAGAATGCTAAGCTCCTTAATCACAACCAATTTTGTCAGGCCATGCAATCGATCAGCCATCTTATCCATCGGCATTATCTCAAAAAAGCCGCATTCCTCGGCCAACTCAGCGCGAGTATCCGCAGCCGCCTAGCACCAGACTTAGCGCCACATTGCTGGGTTGCAGATATCGCAACCAATCAATTAACAATTATCACCAATCGAGCAGAGCGTGCCACTCTGCTGCGTTATCAACAACATGAGATCTTGAAACAACTGAATGAGGAGTTTTCAGCTGAACTCGGTCGACCTCTCTATCGCCTACGCGTTCGATTGGATCATCGTATGTCGGATAACGTAACAAAACCGACAAAGCCTGCCATCAACCCACGCACCTCACGCTATAAAACAGAATGCGCAAAACTACGTGAGATTCTTGAGTAAACCACGCTAGCTACTAATCGGCCTGACGACGCAAGAAAGCAGGAATATCCAAATAGTCTTCATCTAAATTTTCAGCAGTAGCCGTATTATGATTTTCGGCAGCCCGTAAAATAGTTGGACGATCAAGCTTGCTATAGTCACTGCCAGTTTGAGCTGTATCGACCAATTCTTGATCAACTAGCTTCATCTCTGGCTTGCCTATCTGTTGCGCAATTTCTCGACCAATACCAGTAGCCACCACAGTAACGCGCAATCTATCTTCCATCATTTCGTCAATCACGGTGCCCACCACCACTGTTGCATCTTCCGAAGCCAAGCCTTCAACATGCGAGCCAACTTCTGAGATCTCATTCATCGTTAACTTGCTGCTGGCCGTTACGTTCACCAAAATGCCATGAGCACCTGTGATATTTATATCTTCAAGCAGTGGACTTGAGACCGCTGACTCGACCGCTTCACGTGCCCGCTCAGGACCCGTCGCCATTCCAGATCCCATCATCGCCATACCCATCTCTGACATCACTGTTTTTACATCAGCAAAATCAACATTTATCAGACCGGGACAGGTAATAACTTCGGCAATACCTTGCACTGCACGTAGCAAGATATCATTAGCTGCCTTAAAGCCATCCAACATGGTCATATCTTTATCCAAAACAGTCAGTAATTTCTCATTTGGAATAGTAATAAGAGAATCCACATGCTGTGATAGTTCTTCGATACCACGTTCAGCAATCTTACGCCGCTTAGAACCTTCGAAGGGGAAAGGCTTAGTCACAACAGCAACCGTTAAAATGCCAAGCTCGCGTGCAACTTCTGCAACAATCGGCGCTGCACCAGTACCAGTACCCCCACCCATGCCAGCGGTGATGAATAGCATATCGGCACCAGCAATCGCATCATGGATACGATCTCTATCCTCTAATGCTGATTGGCGTCCAATCTCCGGATTAGCACCCGCACCTAAGCCCTTTGTTATATCGGTACCTAACTGGAATGTAATCTTTGCACTGGAACGCTGTAGGGCTTGTGCGTCCGTATTAGCACAAATAAAGCTAACACCATCAATCGATGCCTGCACCATGTGCTCAACCGCATTACCGCCGCCGCCGCCAACACCAATGACCTTGATTACAGCACTCTGTCCGTATGAATCATCAAACTCAAACATTTACCTTCTCCTCTTTTTTATTGCTAAAATTAAATATTAAAATGTCTAAAAATTACCTTGTAACCAATTCTTTACGCGTGTGAATTTGGACGAAATCCCACTCGCAGAAAATGCATTCGGCTCCTTCAGAGCGGCATGACGCGCACCAAACAAAAGCAAACCGACACCCGTCGCATGTATTGGATTGCGAACCACATCAATCAAGCCAGTAACGTATTGAGGCATTCCTAAGCGCACTGGCATATGAAACACTTCCTCAGCCAACTCAACTACACCTTCCATTTTTGCGCTGCCCCCCGTCAAAACGACACCTGCTGCAATTAGGTTTTCATATCCACTGCGGCGAAGTTCGGCTAATACTAATGACATCAACTCTTCATAACGCGGCTCAACCACTTCAGCCAATGTCTGTCGCGCTAACCTCCTGGGCGGACGATCACCAACACTAGGCACCTCGATCACCTCATCTGGATTTGTTAACTGACGCAGCGCACAGGCATACTTGGTTTTAATTTCTTCGGCATATTGGGTAGGCGTGCGCATCGCTACCGCAATGTCATTCGTCACTTGATCACCTGCAATTGGAATAACCGCTGTGTGTTTAATCGCACCTTCAGCAAAGACAGCAATATCAGTCGTACCACCGCCAATATCTACCAAACAAACACCAAGATCTTTTTCATCTTCAGTCAGAACGGCATAGCTAGAAGCCAGCTGTTCAAGAATAATGTCATCTGGCTGCAGACCACAGCGTTGGATACACTTCACAATATTCTGCGCTGATGATTCAGCACCTGTGATCAAATGAACCTTTGCCTCAAGACGAACACCGGACATGCCGATTGGCTCGCGTATCCCTTCTTGCTCATCAATAATGAATTCTTGTGGGATCACATGCAGGACTTTTTGATCTGCTGGAATAGCAACTGCTCTTGCCGCATCAATCACACGATCAACATCACTTTCGACAACCTCGCGATCTTTAATAGCAACAATGCCATGAGAATTCATACTTCTGATATGGCTGCCTGCAATACCAGCATAGACAGAATGAATCTGACAGCCAGCCATCAGCTCAGCTTCCTCAACAGCTCTCTGTATCGATTGCACTGTGCTTTCAATATTTACAACCACACCTTTTTTAAGACCTCGTGATTGATGGGAGCCGATACCGATAATTTCAATTTCACCTTCTTCAGTCAGCTCACCCACAATGGCAACCACTTTTGAGGTGCCAATATCAAGCCCGACAATCATGCCTTGTTCACTTCGTTTTCCCATATCACATAGTCCGGTTTATGAGTCTTTTTGTTTCCATTGCACAGCAAATCCATTGCTATGCCGTAAATCCATTTCAGCAATCATCGCTCTTTCTTTTAAGGGAAATAAGCGCAATGCCGAGTGTGCTATCCCTATCTGCTTAAGATAGCCTTGCCGACTTAATTTCAACACAATGCCGTTCGCAAGCTTTACTCGCTTGTCATAGCGACTATCTTCATGCACCGCATGTATTGCTAAATCCAACTGCGCAAAACTATCTGCATAATCACGATAAAAATTAGCCAGATGCACACTCCTTTCAGAGCTACCTGATAGCGTGACCAACTGTTCAAACTGGGCTGCTTCAGTGACTTCAAACACCTGATAGCGCTGATTCAATAAAGCGCTTTGCTGCCATCGAAACACAGGCTTTTGCTCTTCAATTACGATCGTAAGCTGATGTGGCCATCGGCGCTTAATCGTGGTGCTGAATACCCAGGGTAATGCTTCTAAATCTTTTTCAAAGGCAGCTAAATCAATCGTGAAAAAACCTTCCTTCGAATAAGAAGAAACCACTGCACGAAGATCATCACGATCTACATGTTGTAATGAGCTATTGATAACAATGGATCTAATAGAAACTCGTTCCAGCAAACTGACTAAATAGAGCGCAGCAATCACTAGGCCTGCCACTGTGAACAGCTTTAAAAGTTCACGCATCTCAACCCGCGTCACTTGAGCGGTGCTTTGAATTCGACCTGAACGGGACTGTCTGTTTCTACGTAGATTCATGAGGCGCCTCTACTAGCTGCTAAAATTCGTAATACCAATTGCTCAAAATCAACACCAACAGACTTTGCAGCCATAGGTACTAAACTATGATCAGTCATACCAGGCACCGTATTCACCTCTAAAAACCAAGACTTACCATTCTCGTCCAACATCACATCAACTCGCCCCCAAGAGGATGCACCTGTTGCGCGAAAGGCCTGCAATGCTTGTACTTGCAGTTGAATTTCAGCCATCTCTGAAAGACCACAAGGCAGCAGATACTGAGTGTCATTCGATTTATATTTAGCTTCAAAATCGTAGAAATCATGTGGCGTTTGTAATTGAATAACTGGTAACGCTTCTTCATCTAAAACAGAAACGGTGTACTCACCACCTTGCACCCATTCCTCAGCCATTAGCTCACCACTAAATGCATGCGCCTTTAGACAGGCGGCTACAAACTCAGCCTTATTGGAAATCTTTGCAATACCAAGACTAGAACCTTCACACGAAGGTTTCACAATGAAGGGTAGAGACAAGTAATCAACCAGATCTTGAAAGCGAGTATTGTCATATATCTCAGCAAAGCGAGGCGTCGAAATCCCCATTGCCAACCAAATCTTTTTGGTCATGATCTTATCGATACAGATACTGGAGGCCATGACTCCACTACCAGTATAAGGCAGCCCAATCATCTCCAAGCCACCCTGAATGCAACCGTCTTCACCACCACGACCATGTAAAGCAATAAAAGCATGTTCAAACTTCTCATCTTGCAGACGATTGAAAATATGCTGATCAACATCAATCCCGTGAGCATCAATACCGGCACGCTGTAAGGCCGCCAGCACTGCATTTCCACTACGCAGGGATATCTCACGCTCACCAGAATCGCCGCCCATCAACACTGCAACCTTGCCAAAATTATTCCGTTCTGAATTTGTCAGTGCCATTCCATTCCACCCAATATCCGTACTTCAGGCTCAAGTTCGATCCCATATTGTGTTTTTACCGTACTCATTATCTGTAGCATTAATTGAGCAATATCTGTAGCACTGGCCTGGCCTGTATTAATTATAAAATTAGCATGTTTCGGAGAGACTTCTGCACCACCGATCTTCAATCCTTTAAGACCACATTCTTCAATAATCTTCGCTGCAAATTGGCCTGGAGGATTTTTAAATACAGAGCCACAATTCTTCTCGCCAATCGGTTGGCTATGATTACGCTTAGCTAGTAAGTCACGGATTGAAACTGAGGCTTCGTCTTGTTGAGTTGGTGCCAATTGGAAATAAGCTGCCACAAACCACTCATCAGCAGCGATCTCTACCGAACGATAGGAAACATCAAATACATCAGCCGGGCGCTGCTGTACTTCACCAGCCCTAGTAATTACCTGCAAAGATCGAACATGCTGCCAAGTAGTTCCACCAAAAGCGCCAGCATTCATTGCTAAAGCACCACCAACGGTACCGGGAATACCGGCCATAAACTCAACGCCTTGAAGTCCTTGTTTGACCGAACTCCGAGCCAACTTGGAACAGGCGACACCAGCCTCAACATAAACACTATAGTCATCTGCATAACAGATTTTTTGCAGACCAGGATGAGAGACCACCACTATCCCTGATAGTCCTTCGTCAGGAATCAAGACGTTTGAGCCCAAACCCATCCAGAACAATGGCAGCGCACCTTCATATTGTTTTAAGAAAGATTGCAGATCAGCCATATCAGCTGGCTGAAAAACACATTGCGCCCGACCACCGACACCCCAGGTGTTATAGCTCATCATCGGCTCGTCAAAAGCCAATTTGCCACGAACATCAACAGTCTCTAGCTCAGCCAACATGGCGACTCACCTGCTGATTGAATTGTTCAAAAGCGTCATGTGCTAAACGGCCGATGCTGCCGGCACCCATAGTCAAAACCAAGTCATCAGCTGCTACCAGCTGTTCAAGGACGGCAAAGAGTGACTGTTGCTCTGCTAACACGATAGGCTCAAGCAAACCTTTATTGCGCAATGCAAGCGCTAAAGCAGTACTGTCTGCACCTTTCAATGGTTCTTCACCGGCGCTATAGACTGGCATCAACAGCAGTACATCAACTGAACTCAAGGCATCAACAAAGTCATCAAATAAGTCACGCGTTCGGCTATAACGATGTGGCTGGAACACAGCGATGAGCCGTTTCGCTGGCCACGCTGCGCGAGTAGCTTTCAAGCTCGCAACCAATTCTCTCGGATGATGTGCATAGTCATCATAAAAACAAATATCGCTGTTCATATAAGGCACTTGCCCAAGACACTGCATGCGCCTACCAATACCTGCAAAAGAACTCAGAGCCTGTCCAATCGAGGCACTATCAACATTACATTCGAGAGCAATCGCGATTGCTGCCAAGGCGTTTTGCACGTTATGTTCACCAGGCAAATTAAGGCGAAACTGCAGCGCTTCTGCGATACCTGAAAGCGTTACTGAAAATGATACTTCGCCTTGATCGTGCACAAGGTTGTGGGCACGCACATCAGCATCTTCAGAAAAACCATAGCTAATAAAAGGACGTCCTAAGTCTGGCAGGATTGAACGCACTTCTGGGTCATCAATGCAGAGTACGGCTAAGCCATAGAAGGGCAGGTTATGCAAAAACTCGATGAAAGCTGCACGCAATTTTGAGAAATCATTTTCGTAGGCAGACAGATGGTCGGCATCAATATTCGTAACAACAGCGACCAATGGTTGTAAATGTAAAAATGAAGCGTCACTCTCATCAGCTTCGGCAATCATTAAAGCACTAGCACCTAAGCGTGAATGACTACCCGTACTATTAACCTTGCCACCAACAACAAAGGTTGGATCCAAACCAGCCTCACCTAAGACTGCGGCAACCAAGCTGGTTGTCGTGGTTTTACCATGCGTACCAGCAATCGCAATACCTTTACGAAAGCGCATTACCTCCGCCAGCATCTCAGCCCTAGGAATAACTGGAATACGTTTTTCATGTGCCTGCATTAGCTCAACGTTATCCGCATGAATTGCTGATGACACAACAACCACATCCATGCTCTCAACCTGTTCGGCGACATGTTCCTGATAGATAGTTGCGCCCAAATCAATCAAACGACGACTCGCTGCATTTTCGACGCGATCAGAGCCAAAAACTTGGTAGCCAAGACTGAGCAAGACTTCAGCGATACCACTCATACCGACACCAGCGATACCAATGAAGAAAATATTTTTAACACCTCGTTTAGGCATCAAGCTGCTTAGATTCTCCATTAACGCAGACCCTCCGCACTGGTAGACGAACGACCACCCTGCTGACAGCTATCAGCAAGGACAGTGACGGCATCGGCTCGACGTAGGCTATATGCTGCATTCGCCATAGCTAACAATTGCTCAGGCTTAGATATGAGCTTGCTCAATAAGGCGGACATCTGTTCTGCAGTAGTGTCCCGCTCTTGCATTAGGTAGGCGGCACCAACACGCACGAAACGATTAGCATTACTGGTTTGATGGTCATCTACCGCATGTGGATAGGGTACTAACACTGCAGGCAGCCCGACACTTGCTATCTCAGCCAGAGTCATCGCACCACTGCGGCAGATCAGCAAGTCAGCCCAAGCGTAGGCTGCTGCCATATCATCAATAAATGGCATAACTTGAGCTGAAAGACCTTTATCTTTATAGGCCTGCGTTACCTCATCGATTTGCTGCTTACCAGTTTGGTGCCAAATCTCAAGAACCTTTCCCTGTTCAAGCGCAGCCAAACTAGCTGGCACTAACTGGTTTAAACCACGCGCACCAAGACTGCCACCAATAATTAAGATGCGCCGCACCTGCGTTCTGCCAGCATAACGCTCATCTGGCGAGGCTAGAGATAACATCTCTGAACGTACCGGATTACCACAATGCACGGCTTTCGCATAGCACTGAGTAAGATCAAAGCCACTAAAAAATGTCTTAGCAAGTGGTGCCAGCAAACGATTGGTCAGGCCTACGCTTGCATTCTGTTCATGGATCACTAACGGCATACGTAAGATACTAGCTGCTACAGCACAGGGCCCTGCAACAAAGCCACCCATACCTAATAAAGCCTGTGGCCGCTCACGCAAAACAATCGCAAACGCCTCCACCATAGCTCTAGCCAATAAAAAGGGAGCCTTCAATAACTGCAACTTACCTTTACCACGCAAACCTTGAATATGCATATGAATTAAACGCAGCCCGGCAGCGGGAACAACATCTGCTTCGATCCCCTGTGCGGTACCCACCCAAACAACTGGTACACCTCGTCGACACAATTCTTTAGCCACCGCCAGCGCTGGGAATACATGCCCACCAGTACCACCGGCCATAATCATAACCGGCCTCACGCACGCCCCCCGCCATTTCTCAGCAAAGTGCGACGAGCACCCTGTTGGTTAATTTCAAGATAGACACGAATCATCAAACCTAAGGCGATACTAGTAGCTAAAAAATTACTACCGCCAACACTAATTAAAGGCAAACTGAGACCTTTAGTTGGCAGCACTCCCATATTCACACCCAGACTTATTAGAGTCTGCAAGGCAAACCAAATCGAGCAACCATAACCGACCGCTTGTGCAAATAGCAGACCTGAGCGACCTGCTTGCGCTGCCAAATCAAAGCAACGCCAAATCATAAAGGCATAGGTCGCCAATAAAAATGCAACACCAAAAAGCCCCGTCTCTTCTGCTAGCACAGCAAATACAAAATCGTTATGTGCTTCTGGCAAATAGAATAGTTTCTGCATACTGTCACCGAGGCCGACACCAAATGCACCGCCGTTACCAATTGCAATCAAGGCTTGAATCAATTGGAAGCCTGTATTTTGAGGGTCTGCCCACGGATCCATAAAGCCAGTTAAGCGGGCCAGACGATAACTTTCACTCAAGGCTAGAAAAGCCAGCCCTGCGCCGCCCAAAATTAATGCAATAAAACAGTAAATGAGACGTGCCCCACCCAAAAACAGCATAGCGAAAGCGATCACAACAAAGACAACAGATGAGCCAAAGTCTGGCTCTAACATAAGCAAACCAACAAACGCGAGCAATACCAGCATCGGATTAATAAAGGCGGAAGGCTCTACCCGCAAACGTTCTTGATGACGTACGATATAGCCAGCCAGGTAAATAATGAGTGCCACCTTAGCAAACTCAGACACCTGCAAAGTAAAGGGACCAATAGCGAGCCAACGGCTACTGCCATTAACGCTGCGACCAACGCCGGGAATCAAGACCAAAATCAATAGACCAAAAGCAATCACTAAAGCGAGTGGCCCTAAGCGTTGCCATACTCGCAGAGAGATGCGAGATACCGCTACCATTACAATTAGACCGACTGCCATAAAGATTAGTTGCCGTTTTACTTGTGTAAAAGCTGGCAAGCCATTCTTATAGGCCATCTCAACCGTAGTGGAGGTCGTCATGGTGATACCGACTGCAATCAAGATCAGCAGCACATATAACAAACGTAGGTCGATGTATTCCGACAACTGTTCTGCCCATGGCAGCGGCTCGTGCTTAAACAGCATGTCGCCCCCTTACAATCTGATCATGTACTAATTGTATAAAACTGTCGCCACGCTGCTGATAATTATCAAACATATCAAAACTGGCACAGGCAGGAGAAAACAAAACCACATCACCAGGACGGGAGTGCTCGGCACTTAATGCCACCACAGCTGCCAGGTCAGATGCTTGATAATAGGCATGACCTTCTAATGCAGCAGCGAAAACTGGCGCATCACGACCAAATAAAATAACACTATGAACACGCCGACGAATCAACTCAATCAGAGCCTCTAGAGAACCATTCTTGTGTACTCCACCCAGAATCAAAACCATGTCACGATCAAAACTTTCAATCGCTGCCGCTGTTGCCCCTGGGTTAGTTCCTTTACTATCATTCACCCACAGCACACCCTTATTTTCAGCAACTGTTTGGCAGCGATGAGGCAAGCCTTGGAAATGTCGTAATAGCTCAATAATCGACGCCATATTATTTATGTAAGGATCAACCAAAGCCAAAGCTGCTAATACATTTAATTCACCCATAGCGCCCGGTAGTGTCAGCTCTTCAGAAGCGATCAAGGTTTTGCCTGCTTTCACCAGATAACGCTGCTGATCTTGTAGCTCAATTGCAAATTCAGTATCCGCTTGCTGCTTAATTCCAAAACGCACAGATCCTTTTCGATGAGGCTTCGTTTTTAATAAGTAATCTTGGGCATAAACGCCATACGCTGCTTTTTGATAAATCCGATCTTTCAATTCGCTATAACACGCCAGTGAGCTATGCCTATCCATATGATCATCACTGATGTTTAAGACCGTGGCGGCGGCTGGCGCCAATGATGGACAACTCTCCAATTGGAAACTCGATAACTCCAATACATAAATATCTGCATCTTGCTGCTGCAATAAATCAAGCGCTGGGGTGCCTATATTGCCTCCCATATACGCTGTAATACCTTGACTACGCAGTAACTCGGTGACCAACGTGGTGACTGTCGATTTGCCATTAGAACCCGTAATCGCTATGTAGGGCTTAGTGCATGCTTGAGCGAACAACTCGATGTCACCGATCAATGTTGCACCCTTTGCAACAGCCTTAACTAAAGCAGGTTCTTGCGGTGATATACCAGGACTAAGCACGACCACATCACTCTGCTCCAACCAGTCTTGTTGCAGCCCACCAAAATGAATCGAAGTCGCTGGCAATACATTTTTAATCTGATCTGCATTAGGTGCAATCTCACGTGTATCCATCACTCGCACCTGATGCCCTTGCATTAGCAAGTAGCACAAAGCTGAGTATCCAGAGATACCGCTGCCAACTATGACAAATTGTCGATTATCCACTTGCATCAGTGCCTGCGTTTGCATCCTCTTTAATCAGCGAATCTTTAATGTAGCAAGTCCGATTAACACCAAAATTACCGTGATAATCCAAAAACGAACAATGACTCTGGGCTCCGGCCAGCCATGCAGCTCAAAGTGATGGTGCAGTGGTGCCATATGAAAAATACGTTTACCAGTGAGCTTAAATGAAGCCACTTGCATCATCACCGACACTGTTTCTAGAACGAACACACCACCCATGATAAAAAGCACAATCTCTTGTCGTACTAATACGGCAACCACACCTAAAGCAGCACCCAAAGCCAACGCACCGACATCGCCCATAAAGACTTGTGCGGGATAGGTGTTAAACCATAAGAAACCCAGTCCAGCGCCGACCAATGCCGAACAGAAAACTACTAATTCAGAAGCCAATGGGATATGTGGAATGACTAGATACTGCGCAAAGTCTGCATGGCCACTGAGGTAAGCAAAGATTCCCAAGGCTCCTGCCACCAAGGTGGTTGGCATAATAGCCAGGCCATCCAAACCATCTGTTAGGTTCACAGCATTACTCGAACCGACAATCACAAGATAGCTCAGCAGGATGAGCCATGGGCCCAGATCGATGATGATATTTTTAAATAACGGTAGGTAAAAATTAGTCTCTGCAGCGAGCTCTGCATTATAAAAAATAGACCAGCTAATCAATAAAGCAACTAATGACTGTAGTGCAAACTTACTACGTGCTGATAGACCTGCGCTATTGCTGTGGATTAATTTCTTAATATCATCGATCGCGCCGATCACACCAAAGCCTAAAGTGCAGGCACAGACTATCCAGACATTACGATTACTTAAATCACTCCATAACACCGTAGTCAGTAAGACACTAAAAAGAATAAATAGCCCACCCATAGTTGGGGTACCTTCTTTAACCAAATGACTTTGCGGGCCATCATTGCGTATCGATTGACCCACCTGATATTGCTTGAATCGGCGAATCATAAAGGGACCTGTAATCAAACAAAGAATCAAGGCGGTCAAAACCGCCAATATGCCGCGCAAGGTAAGATAACCAAAGACATTAAAACCAGTGTAATACTGTGCTAAATATTCAAACAGCTGGACTAACATTCTCCCTCCCGAGCCTCAGCCATTGATGCTTCATCAGTAGCGAGTAAGCCTGTAACAATGTGTTCCATAGACATAGAACGAGATCCTTTAACAAGAATATTAGTAGTACAAGCTTGCTGATTATTTAGGTCACTCAGCAATTTGGAGAGTAATTCTGCATGCGAAGAGAAATGCTGTGCCGTTTGACCAAAGCCTTCTACCGTTTGTCGACTAAGATCACCCAAGGCATATACTTTTTGAATATTTTTTGACTTAGCGAACTCGCCTATAGCTCGATGCAGTTCGCCACCAGACTGACCTAGCTCAGCCATATCACCCAAGACCAAATAACGATTACCTGTCGCTGCGGCAAGCACCTCAATAGCTGCTCTTACACTCGCTGGATTTGCGTTGTAGCTATCATCAAAAATGGTTTCACCGCGAGGACCAATATGAATCTGCAAGCGTCCTGTAACAGCCTGCATTGCTGATAGACCATTGCGAATAGCATCAGCAGTTGCTCCCATTGCAGCAGATGCCGCCGCCGCCGCTGCCGCGTTATAAGCATTATGTTGACCTTGCAATGCGAGCTGAATAGTCAATTCACATTCAGGAGTCTTTAATTGCAAGCTGTTATCAGATAGCCATTGCGCTGAATAATCTGCATTTCTTGAGCAACCAAAACTAATCACTTTGCGCTGACCAGCACGTTGGCGCCATTGCTCAAAATAAACATCATCCGCATTCAAGATGACACTGCCAGCAGGACTTAAACCATCAATAATTTCACCTTTTGCCTGCGCAACACCATCGAGCGACCCAAAGCCTTCAAGATGCGCTGGACCAGCATTAGTGATCACACTTACGTCGGCTAAAGTGAGTTCACTTAATTGTGCAATCTCATGCTGATGATTCGCCCCCAACTCCATCACCGCATAGTCATGTTCAGGCCGCAGCTTTAAAAGACTTAGCGGCAAACCAATGTGGTTATTGAGATTACCCTGTGTTGCGCAGACCGATCCCATCTCAGCTAGAATGCTGGAACACATTTGCTTAACTGTTGTTTTTCCGTTACTACCAGTGATAGTCAGCATCTTAAGCGACAGCTGCTGACGCCATGCTCGCGCCCAACGCGAAAGGCCGCGTAAAGTATCATCGACATACAGTGTTGGCAGATCACTGGCAACCGATTGATGCACCATCAGCGCTTGCGCTCGTTGTTCTAATTCAGGATTTATAAAATCATGCGCATCAAACCGTTCACCTTTCAAGGCAACAAATAAATCCCCTGGCTGAATGCGACGGCTATCCGTACTAATGCCTGTGATCGCGACATCTTGCCCCTGCCATTGAGCATCAGCAAGGTTAGCGATCTCACTCAATTGCAACCAATCAGTCATCATGCCTCCTACTCAGGAGCTGGCCTGCGACAAGGACATCGTCGAAAGGATATCTCTGACCAGCAATTTGCTGCTCAGCCTCATGCCCCTTGCCTGCCAGCAAGATGACATCTGTCACAGTAGTGCGATTAATAGCTTCAGCGATTGCTTGCTGTCGATCCAGAATCACTTCAATCTGTTGACCGCTAGTTGCTGCTTTATGCGCACCATCTAGAATATCAGCAGCTATCGCAGCAGGATCTTCAGTTCGTGGATTATCATTTGTAATAATAATCTCATCGGCATTTCTTGCTGCCACCTCACCCATCATCTGGCGCTTGGCTTGATCGCGTTCACCGCCACAGCCAAAGACACAAATCAAACGACCTGAATAATGCACACGAACAGCATCGATCGCCGCCTGCAACGCATTCGGCGTATGCGCAAAATCAACAACAATATGCCTAACGGCAGATTTCACCGCTTGCATCCGTCCAGGCACAGGTAACAGGCTCTCTAATGCTGATTTAATTATCTGTTTACTAAAGCCTTGGGCAAATAGTGCGGCGGCAACAGCAAGTAGATTGCTGACATTAAATGGCCCGAGTAAGGCACTCTTGAGGCTCAGATCATCTTTACCAAAATGCAGCTTTAATGCAGCGCCATCATCTGTATACCGAATCGAGCTTGCATAGACATCGGCATCCGTTCTTGTCATTGAATAGGTCACTAAAGTGGCAGATTGTTGCCATGATTGCGCCCAAACCTCTGCTATCGCATCATCAAGATTCAGTACTACATGCTCTGCTCGAGTATCAAAAAAGAGCTTGGCTTTAGCGGCAATATATTCTTCTTCTGTCTGATGATAATCGAGATGATCATGACTAATATTAGTCAAGATAGCCGTATTAATTTTGAGCCCCTGTAGTCGCCCTTGCGCCAAGGCATGCGACGACGCTTCCATAGCAACTTGTTGGCAGCCCTGTGCTGCTATTTGAGCAAACTCACGCGCTAATCTTGCTGGTGGTGGTGTCGTATGCGTTGCAGCATTAAGTGCGGCGAGCCGCCCATAGCCCAAGGTACCAATAAGACCACAGGGATGACCAAGACTATCCAGAGCCTGCGCTAAAAGATGACTAACTGAGCTCTTACCATCTGTGCCTGTAACTGCATTAATCTCTAAGGCTTGTGGGATTGAACCATAGAAGCGCTCTATTAATTCAAATACATGTTCACTTAATTTAGATACTTCAACAGTAGGAACTGGACACTCTGAACCGTTGACATTAACTGCAGAAGCCGTCTCCCACACAATGGCTGCAGCACCACGTTCAACCGCATCTTGTTGGTAGCTCAAGCCATGACTTGCGCCGTTAGCAGTCGCTAGAAATACATCACCCTTTTGAGTGTCACCACTAAATTGACTGATACCATGAATTTCAACATCATCAGCCGATGCAATCGAGGCGAGCCCTTTTAATAAATCAGATAGACGCTGGCTGTTATGGTTGGCTACTGCCATCATTACTTAGCCCTCGACAACAGCAGTGAAGAACTTGCATCTAGGATGCGATCAGGCCGCACATTACGCAAACGTAATACCGTCTCAGCTACCCGTGAAAATACCGGCCCTGCCACTACACCGCCGTAGTAACCACCTCGAGTAGGCTGATCAATCATTACTACGATAACGACTTCAGGTCGAGCTACCGGTGCCATACCAGCAAATAACGCGACATGTTGATCCTCAGCGTATTGGCCGTTACTGAGCTTGCGTGAGGTACCTGTCTTACCGGCGGCCGTATAGACCTGCAATCCTGCCTGTCGTGCAGTCCCTTCAATAGACACTACCTTGCGTAACATTTGACGGATTTGTTGTGTTGTCTTAACGCTTAAAATCCGAGTACCACTGGCGTCATTATCGCCATGCACAAAGCTCACCTCAGACAGCACACCATCATTTGCCAGCACGCCGTAAGCACGGGCCAATTGTAAGGTCGTTACGGACATGCCATAGCCAAAGGCCAACGTAACACGCTGACCTTTATTCCAATCGATGTGGTTTTTTAACACACCAGACTGCTCACCCAGCAAACCTGAACCGGATGTCTGACCAAAACCAACATTTGCATAGACTCGCCAGAGATCTTCCTCCGGAGTATTTAAAGCGACTTGAACGGCACCGACGTTACTCGACTTAGCGAGAATCGTAGTCATATCAATGACCCCAAGATTATGCTTATCACGAACCGTGGTGCTACCGACTTTCAAGATCCCCGGATTAGTATCAATGGTACTCGCCACTTGGTAGTGACCACCCTCAAAGGCCGCTGCCATGACGAAGGGTTTAGCCGTGGAGCCCGGCTCAAAGACATCAGTAATGGCACGATTGCGAATCAATTGATCGATCGAACTTGCACCAACATTATTTCGATTATTGGGGTTAAGGCCTGGGTAATTTGCAATCGCTAAAATCTCACCATTAGCTGGATCCAAGACCACAACTGAACCCGTTTTTGCTTTATGCTTGAGCACTGCTTTTTTTAATTCACGGTAAGCAACATATTGGACGCGCTTATCTAATGATAAACTCAGATCCTTACCCAGCTTAGGTGGCAACATCTGGCCAATGTCAGCCACTACCCGACCATGCTTATCTTTAGCCACTTTCTTTTTACCTGCAGCACCACCGAGCCAAGATTCATAAACTTTTTCCAAGCCTTCCACACCCACATCATCATGGTCAGTTAGACCAATAAGATGTGCTGCCATTTCGCCAGCCGGATAATAACGGCGATATTCTCTTTCGATCCTAAAACCTGTGCTGCGCATCCCTTTTAATTTCTGCGCGATGTCTGGCAACACATGGCGTTGAATCGAGAGGTAGCGTTTTTCTTTACGCTGCTGAATCTTTCTCTTGAGTTTAGATTCTGACATGCCCAAAACTTGGGCGACTACTTTAATACTCTCTGGATGCTGCCAGCTGATTTGAGGATCAGCAATCACTCTATACACCGGCGTACTGATCGCCAACGGCTGACCATTACGATCATATATAGCACCGCGGTGCGCCGAAATCTCCATGCTACGCACATACAGATTGTTACCTTTAGCATGCAAGAAGTCGGCTTCAATTAATTGCAGATAGCAGGCCCTTGCAAACAAACCGATAAAGGCCAATGCAATCATTGTTAAGGCAAAAATCCTGCGCTTATCGAACTGCTCTAATTTAGCCATGACTTAAGGCAACTCCATAATGCGCATATCATCACGTGCGATGATGTGCATACCGAGCCGCTCACGTGCAATCCTTTCTATTCGTCCTTGACCTGCCCAGGTGCTCTCCTCTAACAGCAGTCGTTCCCATTCTGTTTCTAAGGCTGCGCCACGCTCTTGCAATTGCTGCAACTCGAAAAAACTGCGTCGTTGCAAATGCTTGCTATACGCGACAGCAGACGCACTGGTTACCACCAAGACATACACCATAAGCCAGAGTAACGCCTTCATGGCATCACCTTTTCAGCTATACGTAAGCGCCCACTGCGCGCACGTGGATTCCTTTCACATTCAGCATCCCCGGGGCGAACCAATTTACCCACTGATTTTAAATAGGGCGTAGTTTGCTCAATCACAGGTAAATGTTTTGGTGTATGACTAACTCTGGTGTCACGGATAAATCGTTTAACAATACGGTCTTCGAGCGAATGAAAACTAATAACAGCAAGACGCCCACCAACTGCAAGTAGGTTAAAGGCATCGCTTAAACCCTGTGCCAGATCGTCTAGCTCTTGGTTGATATGTATACGAATCGCTTGGAAGGTACGAGTTGCAGGATGCACCCCTGTATAGCGAGATGGGTAACAGCCACTAACAATTTCAGCCAGCTGTTGTGTATTCTCCAGCACATTATCAGTACGGTATTGAATAATCTTAGCGGCAATCATTTTGGCTAACTTTTCCTCTCCAAAATCTCGCAACACGCGAACTAATTCAGCCTTCTCAACATGCGCCAACCACTCTGCTGCAGTTTCACCAGTAGTCGTATTCATGCGCATATCTAATGGGCCTTTACGACTAAAACTAAAGCCTCGTTCTGACTCATCCAGTTGAGGTGAAGAAACACCTAAATCCAGCATCACACCATCAATTTTGCCAAACAGATCTTGCTCTGTTCCAAGCTGCGCCATATGGGCAAACGAGTCATGCCTAAAGTGCAGCCGGTGATCACCAGCAAAACGCTGATTAGCCTCTTCCATCGCAGCCGTATCTTTATCAAACACGATAAGGCGGCCTTGCGGTGATAACGCCTCAAGCAAACCAGCACTATGACCACCGCGACCAAAAGTACCATCGATATAACAGCCATCAATATTGATCTTCAGCGCTTCCAGCGTCTCAGCTAATAGCACCGGGACATGGGCTTCTGTGTCCGCCATAACCTAAATCTTTAGGCTATCGAGTAATGAATCACCTTCATCAGAATTCGTTTCTTCATCTAACCAGCCTTCACAATTACGTTGCCAAGATTGCTCATCCCAAAGCTCAAACTTATTGCCTTGACCAACTAGGAAAATATTCTTATCGAGACCGGCAAAGTCGCGCAATTCTGGAGGCAGTAACAGACGTGATTGACTATCAATATCACAAGGTTTGGCATAGCCTAAGTAGAGGCGATGCCAACGTCGCACTTGGCGTTTAACGTTAGGTAAACTGAGTAATTCAGATTCGATGCGCTCCCATTCCGGGAAGGGATAAATAAGCAGACAGCGATCAATGTCGGCAGTCACAACAAGATGTCCTTCACAGGCGACAGCAATCTCATCCCGATATTTAGTCGGAATAGTAATACGCCCTTTTACATCTAGCGTTGTTGCTGTAATACCTCGAAACATATCGTCCGCTGCGTTCTATAGAGTAAGGGGCCAAAAAGGCACTTCATTGAACCAAATTTCCACAAACTACCACTTTTTCCCACAATTCCACACTATAGGAATGCGCTTGCTAAAAAGCAAGAGAAATCAACCGATGAATTTAAGGTTTTTACCTTGTAAGACAGGTACTTACGTAACATTTACGAAGAGGAAAAGTGAAGAAAACTATCTAGATTAGCCGCTTGAATTGACTTGTTGATAGTTTACTTTAACTTGGAGAAATTGCAGGCTAGCTATTAGGTTATTTAACCGCCGAGAACGGCCTGTAAATTACCAGCTTAGTAGTGAGAGTTAGTCAGTAAGCCGGGTTTTGTCGTGGACAGCCATTCATCTACGGCGCATGTCACCATACGCCTTTAGCGACCTACCCGAGAGCCATGTGGGCCACATGTCGCTTTCGCCTGCTCTCCTATTTGGTCTTGCTCCAAGTGGGGTTTACCTTGCCACGCTTGTTACCAACCGCGCGGTGCGCTCTTACCGCACCCTTTCACCCTTACCCGCGAAGCGGGCGGTATACTTTCTGCTGCACTTTCCATAAGCTCACGCTTCCCAGGAGTTACCTGGCACTCTGCCCTGTGGAGCCCGGACTTTCCTCTAACGTGAAACACGCTAGCGACTGTCTCGACCAACTCTCGCAGGCGACTCTAGCATACTCATCAGCAACAGTTGATACCGATTTAAGCGTAGCTCAAGGTAGCTGATAGTGCTTAGCGGCCATCGTTTTCAGCATATTTTTAGGCAACTTAAACAGGCTTTGCGCCAAATCCACCGCATCACGCTGACTCATACAGATTTTGAGCTGCTGAAACAAAATATCAGCCTGCCGTCGTCGCTCATCTTGCTCATAACTACCGTCATCTCCCTTTAAAATGAGGACAAATTCACCTTTTAGCGTTATCCGGCCATCACCTAAGGCAACACCCAATTCAGCCAGACTAGCGTAAAATACCTGCTCATGCAGCTTGCTCAACTCACGCGCCAACATAATCTCACGCTCCGCCCCCAAGACTGCAATCATGTCTGATACCAGCTCAAGTAAACGATGTTTCGACTCATAAAAAATAAGTGCACGAGTCTCTCCCTGTAATTGGCGTAACCGTTCACAACGAGCAGCACTCTTTGGCGGCAAAAATCCTTCAAAAGAGAAACGGCTCGCATTCAATGGATTAATCGAAAAGGCTGCCATGGCAGCGCTGGCACCTGGAATAGCCGTCACTGAAATATTATTCTGATAACACATGCGGACTAATGAGTGACCTGGATCACTCAATAGAGGGGTGCCTGCATCCGAGACATAGGCAATGCTTTGCCCTAATTGTAATAATTCGAGCAACTGTGGATCCTTCTCACCGGCATTATGCTGATGATAGGAGATCATCTTATTCAAGATACCATGAGCACTCAGTAGTTTTTGCGCTACTCGCGTATCTTCAGCCGCTACTAAATCTACTGATTTAAGCACTTCCAAGGCACGCAAACTAACGTCTTGAAGATTTCCAATCGGGGTTGCAACAATATAGAGTGTAGACACGTTTTCACCTGTTTTTGATTACCTAAGGTTTATACCTGAAATCCAGCCATGAAACAGCGCCATTGCCGTCTTATATTATTGCTCATGCTCTTACCCATGCTGCTACTAACCAGCTGTGGGCCTCCCGCAGGCGGGCTGAGCAAACCAGAAGCAAATGAGAGCCCTGTGCTCTCGCAAGCGGAGACTCTCGCCGTCAGAGGCAATTATATTCGTGCCGCTGAGCTTTACCGTAAGAACGCTGAAACCTCTGATAATGCAGCCTACAATTGGTTACGTGCTGCTGAGCTGATGTTATTAGCAGGCCGTCAGGCACAGGCAAAAGATGATCTCGCCGCCATTGTTGAGAATCAACTGATACCAGCTGCGATATCTCGTAAGCGTATCGCTGAGGCTGAGCTCGCGCTACATGCTGAAGATTATATTGAAATCATCAGTTTGCTGGCAGATCAAGACGGGCAAAACAAGTCAAGGGCTATCCAACTACGGCGTGCAGAGTTATTAGTAGCTGCTCATAATGCACTCGATCATCCACTAGAACTTGTTAAAGTACGTGCACAACTCAGTGCATGGTTATCCTCATCAGCCAAGACTGACAACGAGCAACAACTATGGCAACTGCTCAAAACCATTGATTCAGACCAACTCGAGAGTTGGCAAACATCTTCTATTAAGCCTCTCTCCGGCTGGGCTGCACTGACACAAACTTGGCGCGTAAACTATGACGCCCAAGCTGATTTCAAACGCGCAATATCAGACTGGCAAAGACGCCATAAACAACACCCTATTAGCAGCAATTTACTCAATCAGATCCTGCAACAAATGCGCCGATATATCCCCGCGCCTCAACACATTGCCTTAGTCTTACCCTTAAGCGGCGATCATGCAAAAGAAGGCTTAGCAATCTTAGCTGGCATAGAGGCTGCTGCAGAATTAAGCCTGGAGACCAATTATCGGCCCCAACTGCATCGCTATGACAGCGAAAGCAGTGGCATCACCGCCTTAAACAAATACAATCAAGCGGTCAGTGAAGGCGCCGACTTTGTGATCGGCGCGTATACCACGGCTGCTTTCAAAGTATTTGCGCGACAACTCAAACTTAAGGTCCCTCTACTATCCTTAAATCAAGTTAAATCTAACACCTCACTGCCAATTAATCTGTTTCAGCTTGCGCTCAGCGAAGCCAACCAAGCACAACAAGTTGCGCAACGAGCAATCTCAGACAAACACAGACGCGCCATTATTATTGCCCCAGATACTGCATGGGGTAGTGAACTCGCCAAGAGCTTTCAACTAGAATTTGAACGCCTAACTGGCACTGTCTTAACCACTCAAATCTACCAGAGTGCCGAGAAAGATCATTCCGAACCTTTAAAGCAAGCACTGCATATCAGCCAAAGCGAACAACGTAATCGTGAATTAAAAAAGGCACTAGGCATCAGTCTGACGTTTGAGCCAAGACGTCGACAGGATGTAGATATGGTTTTCTTACTCGCCGAGCCCGCAACTGCACGCTTACTGCGCCCTCAAATTGATTTTTATTATGCCACCGATTTGGCGGTCTACAGCACTTCTCGAATATTTTCTGGCGTTCAAAACATTGCCCGTGATCGCGATATCAATGGCACCACTTACTGTGATATGCCATGGATATTACAGACAGACGCCACGACTGATTTGCTGCGCGATGTGCTGCTTATAACAGCTACTGATAGCTACAATTACGCACCTCGTCTCACCGCATTAGGTATTGATGCCTATCGAATCCCCAACGAATTAGGTCGACTAATGAACTCAACTGAACATACTTACAATGGAGTTACAGGCGAACTTCGCTTAATGCAAAACGGCTATTTAAAAGGCCAAATGAGCTTTGCAGAATTTCGCAATGGCCGAGCACGAGCACTAAATAAAACACCATCATTATCTGAAATTGAAGCAACAGCATTAGCAGATAAGCAAGCCACCCGGCAACCTATGCATGAGTCGATTACGCGGTAAAAAAGCTGAAGACTTAGCCTGCTGCTATTTGCAGCAACAAGGCTTAGATCTGGTAACTCGCAATTATCAGTGTCGTCATGGCGAACTTGATTTGATAATGTTGGATGATGAAATACTCGTTTTCATCGAGGTACGACTGCGCAATAACCAACGGTATGGCTCGGCACTAGAAAGCATTGATGTTCACAAAAGACGCAAATTAATCTTCACTGCAAACCATTACTTACAACATGAAAACTATCTGCGTGAGATGCGTTTCGACGTTATCACCATACACAATGATAATGCGTTGGAGTGGTTTCGTGATGCCTTTAGCACTGATTAGACTCGCGCCTTTTTAAACTCGCAGATACAACAGCTTGCCGTAACGAGCAGTACAGCAGCTAGCCTGGCTGAAACAATTCGCCTTTTAGCACTATCTTCACGCGTCAGCCTTGTTAAACTCAGCTCACTAGCGACCCATACAAGCGAGTAATTCGTGCCAATACAGCCCGCAATAGCCCAAGCTTTAATAGCCATCTTTGGTCAAGATAACGTCTATTTAGATGCAGCTGACTGCTGGGCCTATGGCTATGACAACAGCAAGCTGCACCACCCACCCGACGCAGTCGTTATGGCATGCTCACACCAGCAGGTAGTTGCTTGTATTGCCTTATGCCAAGAACAGCAAATCCCATTAACCACACGTGGTCGTGGCACCGGCACAACAGGGGCGGCTGTCCCAACTAGTGGTGGCATTGTGTTATCGCTGGAACGAATGAATCAAGTCCTTGAATTTGACCCTGGTAATCGCAGTGTGCGGGTACAAGCTGGCATCACCAACTTAGCGTTACAAGACTTCTTAAAACGACATCAATTCTTCTGGGCACCAGACCCTAGCAGTGCAGAATATTGTAGTGTCGGCGGCAATCTAGCCTGTAATGCAGCTGGCCCTCGCGCAGTTAAATATGGCTCTTGTCGTGACAACACTCTGCGTCTCAAAGCAGTTACCGGCAATGCTGAAACTATTGTCACTGGCAGCAAAACTAGCAAAGGAGTTGTAGGTCTTGATCTTACTCGGCTATTGATTGGCTCTGAGGGATGCCTCGCTATCATCACTGAAGCCGACCTCAAATTATTACCCTTACCTTCTGACAAAAATACTTTCCGTGTTTTATTTTCATCGCATACCGAGGCGAGCACAGCCATTCAAGCGTTAATGGCGCAGGCGCATACACCATGTGCTTTAGAATTTATGGATCACCATGCGCTAGAATTATTACGCCAACATAGTCCGCTGAAACTACCACAAGCGGCGGCGGCGATGTTAATGGTCGAGATCGATGGTGACCCAGACTCCCTACTGGTTAGTAGCCGTCAGATTGAACATACTTTGGCTGCATTGTCTCCATTAGCACTTAACTGCGCACGCAGTGCTGAACAGACTACGGAATTATGGCAGGCACGCAAAGCCCTTTCTCCTATATTGCGCAACCTAGCACCGAATAAAATCAATGAGGACGTGGTTGTACCTATTCCACAATTGAGTAACTTGCTGGTTGGCTTAGATCAGCTTTCCGAACGTTATGAAATACCAATCGTCAATTTTGGTCATGCCGGCAATGGCAACTTACATGTCAATATTTTATATGATGCAGCAGTGCCGAAGCAGGATCAAAACGCAAAGAAATGCTTACAAGAGGTTTTTAGCTTAGTGCTGAGCTTAGATGGCACATTATCTGGCGAACATGGCGTTGGTATCGCCAAGCGTGATTACGTCGACCAAGAGTTAGGTGAAACTGAGTTACGCTTAATGCGACAGATTAAGCAACAGTTCGATCCACAGCTGATTCTGAATCCAAACAAAGGCTGGCCAACCGTAGCTTAAGCAATAGCCGCTGACGTCCAACTACTCTGCGACAGTTACTTGACTACTTTCAGATGCGACCGACGTGCAGGTGGCTGATCAGGATTAGGTTGATCCATATCCGGCGGTGGTGTGTTCTGATCGCCTTCATTAAACATCATGCCCTGCCCGTTTTCGCGGGTATAGATAGCTAAGACATAAGCAATTGGCACATAAATGGCAACACTCTCACCACTAAATCGCGCATCGAAAACGACAGCCTCGTTACCCAGTTCCAGGTTTTGCACGGCATTAGGGCTAATATTTAAAACAATGCGGCCATCTTTCTCATGCTGTCTCGGCACAACGATATGCTCATTCTCGCAATCGACCAGCAGATGTGGCGTCATATCATTATCTAGAATCCACTCAAATATTGCGCGAATCAGATAAGGGCGTGATGAGGTCATAACGGTGCTAGCAGAAAAAATAAAAAGGTGGGTTTAATCTAACACTGCTCAGCGTACTTACAGGACAGACCAAGCACGCTCAGTTAACAGCATTTACTCTGGAAGCATCTCGAGCTCTTCCTCAGTCAGGCTACTACGGAATGACTCACGACTAAATACGCGTTCACAATACTCATGAATCGCTTTGTTTTGCTTTGGAATTTCAATCCCTAACAGCGGCAAACGCCACATTAAAGGTGCCAGAGTGCAATCGACTAAACTAAAGTCATCACTTAGGAAATAAGGCTTAGCCTCAAAAATCTCTAGCGAACTTATCATGCTATCAGTCAAGACTTTACGCGCCTTTTCTTGTTGCACGACGGTGCCGTGAAGAATTTTATCTACTGGTGCACACCAGTCTTTTTCAATATGAAAAAGCGCTAGACGTGACTTTGAGCGTGAAACAGGATCTACCGGCATCAAAGGTGGATGCGGAAAACGCTCATCAAAGTACTCCATAATCACACGCGAATCATAAAGTACAAGATCGCGATCAACTATGGTGGGCACTGAGTTATAAGGGTTTAAAGCAAATAAATCCTCAGGCTTATTATTAGGGTCGATATGAATAATATCGGCCATAATATCTTTCTCAGCCAGCACGATCCGTGTGCGATGACTATGCATGCACACAGGATCAGAGAACAAGGTCATTACAGACCGCCGATTCGCGATTAAAGCCATAAAGAACCTCGATTAAATTGCTTTGTTATGTTCGGTATTAATGGATATCTTTCCAAAACTCTTTCTTCAGGAAGTAGGCAATAACACCAAAGAAGGCGAGGAAGAATAACACACCTACGCCAACTGATTTACGTTGCAACTGAGCAGGCTCAGCCATGTAGACCAAGTAGTTCACCAAATCAGTCATCGCACGGTCATACTCAACAGCTGTCAGCTTGCCTTCTTGCACCAGCTCAAAGGGTGATGCAGGAGCAGCAGCATGGCCACTATCCGCATGCTCGTCATGATGATCAACCGCTTTCAAGGCCTGATAACCCTGTAGATCCCATAATACGTGCGGCATAGCAGTACCTGGCAACATTAGATTATCAACACCACGAGGTGAATTTTCGCTGACGTAATAACCCTTGAGGAAACTGTAGATCCAATCAGCACCCCGCGCACGCGCTTTAACGCTCAAGTCTGGTGGTGGCGCACCAAACCATTCGGTTGCGTTCTCTGTAGTCATCGCAACGGTCATAGTTTGACCGAACTTACGACCCGTGAACATCATGTTTTCTTCCATCACAGCTTGTGGAATACCGAGGTCATCCGCAACACGGTTATATCGACTGAACTCTGCTGAGTGACAAGATAAACAACGGTTTACAAATAACGTCGCACCCCGTTGCAAGGATGCACGGTTATCCATGTCTATATTGACGTGGAATGCTGGACCGTTACCACCAGCTGCAAAACTGGTGGAAGCGCTAAGTACGATCGCCAAAACGATTAAACGAGCTAGTGAATTCATTCGGTGACCCTCTCTGGAACTGATTTATCCTGATCTAAGTTTGTAAATGCTGCACCTAACAAGGCAACAACCAAGAAGGCCATCGGGACCAACCAGGTTTGCCAGACCAAAGCAGCGATCTCAGCGTTACTGCGGAAGACATCATAAGCAGTGATGACGGCAGCAATAATGACGAACCACTTAAGGTAATAGAACACCGAACGGTTAGTACTGTAGACACCTAAAACAATAAAGAATAGGAAATACAACTCAGACATACGCAACGCCATTTCCGAACGCATCGGAGTAACTCCTTGCATGCCGAGGTAACCCAACCAAACAAATGCGACCAAGAAAACCGCTAAGTTGACCTTATATAAGACAGAACGGTAGCGAATTGACTTCACTTTATTCTTATCGATCCAAGGTAGGAAAAACAGAATCATCACTGCCGCACCCATTGCAACAACACCACCGAATGGATTCGGGATGGCACGCAATACGGTATAGAACGGTGTGAAGTACCAGACTGGCGCAATATGTTCCGGTGTCGCTAATGGATTGGCTGGCTCAAAGTTCGCATGCTCTAGGAAATAACCATTCATTTCAGGGAAATAGAACACGACAATAGAGAACAAGAATAAGAACACCACTACACCAACGATATCTTTCACAGTGTAGTAGGGGTGGAACGGAATACCATCTAGAGGGATGCCATCAGCACCTTTATTCTTCTTAATGTCAACGCCGTCTGGATTATTAGAACCAACCGTATGCAATGCTGCAATGTGAGCGACTACCAGACCTAGAAGGACGATAGGGACAGCAATAACATGCAATGCGAAGAAGCGGTTTAGAGTAGCATCTGAAACAACATAGTCACCACGAATGAACAGCGCTAACTGATCACCGATAACTGGAATCGTACCAAATAGGTTCACAATAACCTGTGCACCCCAATATGACATCTGACCCCATGGCAATAAGTAGCCCATGAATGCTTCTGCCATTAGACAGACATAAATCAGGACACCGAATAACCAAATCAATTCACGTGGTTGCTTAAACGAGCCATACATTAAGCCGCGCAACATATGCATATACACCACAACGAAAAATGCAGATGCACCGGTTGAATGCATATAGCGTATCAACCAACCCCAATTGACATCACGCATGATGTACTCAACTGAAGCGAAGGCCAATTCAGCATCCGGCTTGTAATGCATGGTTAAGAAAATACCGGTAAGAATCTGCATGACCAGTATTAATAAAGCTAACGAGCCAAAGAAATACCAAAAGTTAAAGTTCTTAGGTGCGTAGTACTTAGAGAGGTGAGCCTCCCAAAATTCGACAATAGGTAGACGCTCGTCTACCCAACCGAGAATTCCTTGCTTTTCCTTACTCATTACGCAGCCCCTTGTTCAGCATTCTCACCAATCAACAAAACGTTATCGCTGAGATATTTATAAGGTGGAACCTCTAGGTTGTTATTTGCTGGAACGTTCTTGTAGACCCGGCCAGACATATCAAAACGAGAGCCATGGCATGGGCAGTAAAAACCACCGACCCAATCAGGCCCCATATCTTCCGGCGCAATTTCTGGACGGAACGTTGGTGAGCAACCAAGATGAGTACAGATACCCACTAAGACCAAAATTTCAGGCTTAAGCGATCGCGTCTGGTTCTGTGCAAATGCAGGTTGCATCTGCGGTGCTGAAGAATTCGGATCACGCAGACGATCTTCGGTCTCATCCAAAGAAGCGATCATGTCATCTGAACGGCGAATAATCCAAACCGGCTTACGGCGCCATTCGACTTGAATCTTTTGTCCTGGTTCGAGCTTGCTCACATCGATTTCAACTGGGGCACCGGCAGCGAGTGCACGTGCACTAGGGCCCATAGTAGAAACGAAAGGCCATAGCGTTACCGCTGCTCCAACCGCTCCAACAACGCTTGCACTGGTCGTCAGCATTTTTCGACGACTAGTATCAACAACGTGTTTAGTCATGCATGTCTCCTTAAAATTACCAAATCAATTTTCGGCCCCGCCCTGCTCTATCAGGCAGTTTAACGGCGACCTAAATACCAAACCTTCCCAAAAGCACGCTTAGGATGATCCAGTGTCTAAAAAACGTCATGGTTTATCCCATTTTCAGGCCGGATTATCAATATCAAAAAAGCGGTGTATGAGATTAAATTCATGTTCCAGGTGCTGACCCAAAGCCTGTGCACCATAGCGCTCGGTAGCGTGATGTCCTGCTGCGATAAAGTGTATACCAGCCTCTCTCGCGATATGTACTGTCTGTTCTGAGATTTCACCAGTCAAATATAAGTCGGCCTGAACGCGCATTGCATCGTCAATCATCGCCTGCGCACCCCCTGTGCAAAAGGCAACTCGACGAACAACTGTTGCACCACTGTCGATGTGCAGCACATCACGGCCCAACACCTGCTGACAGCGCGTTACAAAATCAATCACGTCGATATCCTCAGCCAAAGTGCCCACATTGCCGACACTGCGTCTGACGCCCGACTGTAATGGCTCCAAATCACTAATACCCAGCATTGCAGCCAAGCGTGCGTTGTTACCAACCTGAGGATGTGCGTCCAACGGCAGATGATAGGCCAGTAGACTGACATCTTGCGTTAAAAGGCGCTGTAGTCGACGCTTTTTAATGCCTATAATCGCAGCATCTTCATTTTTCCAAAAATAACCATGATGTACTAATAGCGCATCTGCCCCCCATGCCAGGGCCTGCTCAATAAACGCTAGGCTGGCGGTCACCCCTGTCGCCAATTTCTTTACTTCAGTACGTCCTTCAACCTGCAGCCCATTAGGGCAGTAATCCCGAAAATCCTGGATCTTCAGATAGTCCGCACAGTAATCGCTAAGTTGTTGAATTGTCGTCATCTAAGTAACCGTTATGATAACCCACTATGGTAACAAGACTGCCAGCTGACGTCAGCTGAATGACATGATAGGGTGCCATAAATGGCTTTTCGAACAGTTCTCTTTTTTATTCTTAAATCAGCTGCAATCGGTCTGCTTGCGGCCGCCATCGTTATTTTGATTTCACCCAATAACTGGCTGAACCCTAAGCTAAAACATAGCCCTGTCTTTTATGAGGCAAGCCCTAACCCAAAAAGCGTAGTTGGACCCTATTCCTACGCCGCTGCCGTTGCTCGCGCTGCACCTGCAGTGGTCAATATCTACACCAAAAAACTGCTCCCTGGTAAACGCACTTTCCCGTCTGGACCAGCAGACATGCAGCGCTTTCTGGATGATCTTTATAATAATCAACCCAGAGATCAGCAGGCAACCAAACTCGGTTCGGGTGTAATCGTCAGCCAACAAGGTCATATTTTAACCAGCAACCATGTGATTGAAAATGCTGCTGAGATCGAAGTCGCGCTGCAAGATGGCCGACGCTTTCGAGCCTTAGCCGTCGGCGTCGACCCTGAAACTGATCTAGCGGTGCTAAAAATCAAAGCCAAACATTTGCCTAGTATCCATTTAGCACAAACACAAAACCTCGCCGTTGGTGATGTTGTGCTCGCCATCGGCAACCCATTCGGTGTTGGACAGACCGTGACACAGGGCATCATCAGCGCCACTGGTCGAAATCAGGTCGGTGTTAATGTCTTCGAGAACTATATCCAGACCGATGCCGCAATTAATCCTGGAAATTCAGGCGGCGCTTTAATCAACGCGCACGGTGATTTAATCGGCATCAATACCCTGATCTCATCCAGTAATGGTGGCTCAGTTGGTATCGGTTTCGCCGTACCGGTCTTCCTAGCCAAAGACGTGATGACGCAAATTATCGAGAATGGACACGTCATTCGTGGCTGGATCGGTGTTCGTGTGCAGAATATATCGGCTCAACTATCAGAGTCTTTTGCTTTGGATGGGATCCACGGCGTAATCGTCTCAGGCATTGTGCGAGAGGGCCCAGCGCATCTTGCCAAATTAAATCCTGGCGACATCATCACCGCAATCAATAGCGAACCAATCGAGTACCAGCGTCAGGTTTTAGACAAAGTAATCACCTATCAACCCGGGCAAAAGTTACATATTGAAGGGATTCGTGATGGGCATCACTTTGAGCTCACTATTACAGTAGGCGAACGCCCAGTCTATGGCTCTAAAACCTATTAATTAGGTTATGTGAATAACCGGGGCGTTAAGCAGCTAAGCCAAAAGCCTACCTGTAATCGCCTCACACAGCGCCTGATTTTCCGCCTCTGTACCGACAGTTAAACGCAGACATTGCGCTAAACCCGCCTGTTGCGATAGGTTTTTAATCAAGATGGCATCTTCATCACGCAGCTGTTGAAAAAGCTCAGTGGCATCTTTGTGCTGCAAGCGAATCAGCACAAAATTAGCCTCACTAGGGAAAACTTCAATTCCCTCTAGTGCTTGCAAGGTCTGCATCATATCGCTGCGAGACGCGCATATCTGTTCTGCCTGCTGCGCAAAGAGATCATAATTGTCCAGCGCAAAATCCATAGTCAGCTGAGTTAACTGATTGATATTATAGGGCAAGCGAATCTTATTCAGCTCTGCCATCAGTGTCGGCGCAGCGGCTAGCCAGCCAAAGCGAATGCCAGCTAAACCAAGCTTCGATGCTGTCCGCAGTAACAACGCGTTGTCATAACGCACAAGGTCGTCGGTAAAGCTATCAGCAGCAAAAGGGCCATAGGCCTCATCGATCACGACCAAACCGGAACTTGCCTCAAGGATGCGATAAATATCTTCACGCGGCCATAGATTACCCGTTGGATTATTAGGGTAGGCTAAAAATATTAAGGCGGGGTCATGCTTTTCTATGGCTGCCAGTATAGCGACCATATCTAACTCAAACTGTTGATCTAAATCGACCACCACACTCTTCAGGCCAACCAATTCCGCAATAATGGTATACATCGAGAAGCTTGGACTAACGTTTAGCGCACAGGCACCAGGCTTGGCTACTGCTAGAGCAAGCAACTGTATCAACTCATCAGAACCGTTGCCCAACATAATCGCGGCCTCACTGTGGGGACCAAAACGTGCGCGTAATTTCTCTTTCAGTGCAATTGGATCTGGCTGCGGATAGCGATTGAGCTTTGCTTGTGCCAGGTGCTGTTGCCATGCAACACGTAACTCTGGCGACCAATCATAGGGATTTTCCATCGCATCGAGCTTAATCAAACCGCTAGCATCAGCCACTTGATAAGCGCTTAGCTTTAGGAGCTCTGGACGTAAACGATCAAGACTAGAGGCCATTACACGGTTCCGAGTAGGGCAACATTAGTCTTTTGGCTCAGCCCGATATTCTGCTGAACGGGCATGTGCGGTGAGACCTTCACTACGCGCCAAAATACTAGCGACGCCACTGAGTTGACGACCACCTTCGACAGAACACTGCAGCACCGTGCTGCGTTTTTGAAAATCGTAAACCCCTAAAGGCGATGAAAAGCGTGCGGTACTACTGGTCGGTAATACATGATTTGGCCCAGCGCAGTAGTCACCGAACACCTCCGGCGTATGATGCCCCATAAAGATAGCACCAGCGTGACGAATCAAAGGCAATAAAGCCTGTGGGTCCTCCACTGACAGCTCTAGATGTTCTGGTGCTGCACGATTAGAAATGTCTGCCGCTTCCGCTAAATCATTTACTTTCACTAAGCAGCCATACGATTCAATCGATTGTCGTGCGATATCTGCCCGCTCCAAACCATCGATTAACCGATCCATCTCGACGGCTACCTGCTCGATCATTTCCTGAGAGGTGCAGAGTAACGTCGAACGTGCCAGCACATCGTGCTCAGCCTGTGAAAATAAATCCATCGCAATCCATTCTGGATTAGCTGACTCATCACAAATAATTAAAACTTCAGAGGGTCCGGCTACCATATCAATACCAACCTTACCAAACACCATGCGTTTGGCTGTTGCGACATAGATATTACCTGGGCCCACTATCTTGTCGACCGCTGGCACCTGTTCGGTGCCATAAGCTAATGCGGCAACTGCTTGTGCACCCCCAATCCGAAAGACACGATCAACCCCAGCTACGGCAGCGGCGGCCAATACTGTTGGGTTAACCTTGCCCGCAGGTGTTGGTGCCACCATGATAATTTCTTCAACGCCAGCAACCTTGGCCGGCACCGCATTCATCAGCACCGAAGAAGGATAAGCAGCCGTACCACCTGGCACATAAATACCAGCACGATCCACTGCTGTAATTTTTTGTCCTAGGACATTACCCATATCATCGGTGTACTGCCAAGATTGCATCGCCTGCTTCTCAGCATAGTGATAGATACGTTTTTGCGCTTGTTCTAAGGCATCACGTTGTGCCGGATCAATTTCTTCCAAGGCTTGGTATAGCTCAGCCTTTGGGATTTCTAGTTCTGAGGCAGTAGTTAACTCTAAACGATCGAATTGGCGCGTGTAGTCCAATAGTGCGCTATCACCTTCTAAACGGACGCGGTCGATAATCCCCTGTACGGTCGCATTAACATCACCGGCACCTTCTAAATTGGCATCCAACATGCGATCGAAGTCTTGCCAAAATCCATCGGCTTGACTGTTTAATCTACGAATCGTTAACACGGTAACTACGCAGCTGAGTTTTTGTTTGCACGGCGGCGCGCCTGCACAGCTGTTGCAAACTGTTCTAGCAAGGTGGTGGTCTGATCCCAATTTATACAGGCATCAGTCACACTTTGACCGTAAGTCTCGGCTTTACCATCAACCACATTTTGGCGCCCAGCGACCAAGTGACTTTCAATCATCACACCGAAAATGCGTTTCTCACCTTCACTCATCTGAGCACAAATATCAGCGCCAACTTCCATCTGCCTATCATGCTGCTTCAAACTGTTAGCGTGACTACAATCAACCATGACCACTGCCGGTAACTTAGCTTTTTCTAAGTCAGCACAAGAGGCGTTGATACTGGCCGCATCGTAATTCGTGTCTTTGCCACCGCGTAAAATAACGTGACAGTCAGGATTCCCAGCGGTAGAAAAGATTGCTGATTTACCTTCTTTAGTAACAGACAAAAAATGGTGTGGGCGAGTTGCTGAGCCAATTGCATCAACCGCCACCTGCAGACCACCATCAGTCGCATTCTTAAAACCAACTGGACAAGAAAGACCTGAAGCCAATTCGCGATGCACCTGACTTTCAGTTGTTCTAGCACCAATAGCCCCCCAACTGACCAGATCAGCTACATATTGTGGGCTAATTAAATCTAAGTATTCAGTACCGGCCGGCATTCCCATGCTGTTCAAATCTAGCAATAGCTCACGTGCAAGACGCAAACCTTTGTTTATTTCAAAACTATTATCGAGATTAGGATCATTGATCAACCCTTTCCAACCGACGGTAGTCCTTGGTTTTTCAAAGTAAACACGCATCACAATATGCAAATCATCCGCCCACAATTCACGCTGCTTCATTAAGCGCTCGGCATATTCCCGTGCCGCTACTGGATCATGAATAGAACAGGGCCCAACAATAACGACTAGGCGGTCATCGTCAGCATTTAAAATCTTCTGAATATCACCGCGTGCCTGCGTCACACAGCGAGCGGCATCCTCTGAGATAGGAAATTCAGCATGCACTTGTGAAGGTGCGCTTACTTCTTTCATCTCGATAATGCGGAGGTCATCAGTTTGGTAACTCATCTCTTTCTAATCCTAGTCTTGGTCTTATGCTGTTAAATGCTGACGAAATTGCTCAACAATGCCCTGCATTGTATCAAATTTAACCTTCATTGAGGCCTTGTTTGCGACCAGCCGCGAGCTGATATCTGCGATGTGTTCTAGCGGCTCCAAGCCGTTAGCGCGCAATGTATTCCCAGTATCGACCAAGTCCACGATGATGTCAGCAAGATCGGTCATGGGCGCTAATTCCATCGAGCCATATAATTTGATGATTTCAACCTGTTTACCCTGCTGTGCAAAGTACTCTTGTGCTGCATGTACATATTTTGTTGCAACCCGCATACGCCGTGCGCCATGTTTAGGTTCCTTATAGCCAGCAACCATCAACTTACATTTGCAGATATCCAAATCCAGCAGTTCATAGAGACTCTCACTACCGGACTCCATCAAGACGTCTTTACCTGCGATACCGAAATCAGCAGCACCATATTGCACATAGGTCGGCACATCGGTGGCGCGAATAACAACGACGCGCACCTGCGGATGCTCGGTATCGATCAACAACTTACGTGTGGTATCAAGATCTTCTAACGGTGCCATACCCATTTTTTCTAGTAGTGGCAGGGTATCTGCCAGAATGCGCCCTTTAGAAATGGCAATCGTGATTTTATCGTCCATCAGCATGCTATCCGTTGAATGTTAGCCCCTAATTGGGTCAGTTTTTGTTCGATTTTTTCGTAACCACGATCCATATGATAAATCCGATCAATCATGGTTTCGCCCTCCGCCGCTAAGGCCGCTAAAATTAAGCCCGCGGAAGCTCTTAGATCTGTCGCCATCACCGGTGCGCCATACAATTGTGGCATGCCGGTAATGACAGCGGTATTACCTTGAACTTCAATTGCCGCGCCCATACGCTGCAACTCAGGCATGTGCATAAACCGATTCTCAAAAATAGTTTCGGTAATCGTAGCAACACCCTCAGCAACCGCATTCAACGCACTAAATTGTGCCTGCATGTCAGTTGGAAATGCCGGATGAGGTGCTGTTCGTAGACTAACGCTAGTCGGCCTTCTTGACTGCATATCAACCTGCACCCAATCTTCACCTACTTCGACCACAGCACCTGCTTGTTCAAGTTTTGCAAGCACACTCTCCAACAACGTTGGTTTGGTCTCAGTAACTTTAACGCAGCCACCCGTCATCGCTGCTGCTAGCAGATAGGTACCAGTTTCAATACGATCTGGCAAAACTGAGTAATCACAACCGACCAGGCTATCGACCCCGTGAATGGTCAAAGTATCACTCCCGATACCTTCGATATGAGCCCCCATTGCCACTAAACAATGAGCGAGATCGCTGACTTCAGGCTCTCTCGCAGCATTTTCTATCACACTGGTGCCCCGCGCTAAGACAGTGGCCATTAATAGATTTTCAGTACCTGTCACGGTCACCGTCTCGAGCACAATATGCGCGCCTTTTAAACGCTTGGCCTGGGCACGAATATAGCCTCCTTCAACCTCAATCTCCGCCCCCAAAGCACGCAAACCTTTTATATGCAGGTCGACGGGTCGAGTACCAATCGCACAACCACCAGGCAGTGACACCGCCGCCTGACCAAAACGTGCTAATAAAGGCCCCAGTACAAGAATCGAAGCACGCATGGTCTTAACCAACTCATAAGGCGCTGTAAATTCTGTTATTTGACTGCTATCGACTTGAATAAAACCACTGGCGTCATATTCCAGCTTAGCGCCCATTTCAGACAATAACTGCACTGTCGTTGTGACATCACGCAAATCAGGAACATTGCGCACTGTCATTGGACTATCAGCGAGCAAAGTGGCCGCGAGAATAGGTAGTACCGCATTCTTGGAGCCTGAAGCACGCACCGAGCCACGCAAGACTGCGCCGCCATTAATGAGAAATTTTTCCATAGATTGATCGCTGCGTTAAGGTGGCCCTTCAGGCCAATGGCAGATTAATGACAACCGTCATCAACAGCGACCAACCACCTAAGCCTATCCTAAGTGGATGAGCTAGCGGCCTCACTGTTAGTATTGGCAATTCGCTCAATCAAAGCATCTAATGAAGTCTCATTAATCTCTTGATCGAAACTACTGCGGAAGTTTTTAACCAAGCTAAGTCCATCGACTGCCAAGTCAAAAACTAGCCATGCAGCATCTTTCTGGCGGAAGACATAAGTCACTTTCATCGGCGCACCAGAGCCTAAATCAAGTTCGGTTTGGACCATATGGAATTTCGCTGACTTTTGTTTAACACCCTCCATAACTGTCACTTTGGCATGTCCATAATCAGCGATCGACTTGGCATAGGTACGCACTAGCATTGATTTAAACTCATGAATGAAGCGTTGTTGTTGCTCGCTTGTAGCGGTTTTCCAGTGTTTACCAAGAATCAGCTTACCCATAGCTTGCAAATCGACAATCGGCAGGATTAATTCATCAATAACGGTATTAACATAACCTGCTTCATTCCGGATACGATCCGCTTGTTGATTGACGATGGTCAGCACTTCACTTGAGGTCTGTTCAATGATTTGCTCTGGTGTACGTGAATCAGCGCTGACATTAGTGCTCAGAAACAAGCTACAGAGTAGTGAAATGGCGGTGACAATTTTCATAACGAATCCCTGATATTTCAAATAATTAATAGCAATCTAGCATGAGGTTTCAATCCACCGACGGATCAATACCCCGCTACGGCTCAACATAAGGTTTTAAGTTTAACGTCAGACGCATACATACGCCGCGGTTTTTTGCCATAATACGCGTACTGATGGCAACTGTGAATTAAACAAGCCGAGCCTATCGCCAATTAATCGGCGTCAGAACACGTTATTCACATTTTTTAAGCGTCCCAAAAGACTATTTAGGGTTAAACATGTTGGTTATTTTAGCTGGACTTATGGTTGGTCTAGCGATTTTAGTTTGGAGCGCCGATCGTTTCGTTGATGGATCGATCGCCCTGTCGCACCATTTCCGCATTCCACCAATCGTTATTGGTACTGTCATCATTGGCTTTGGCACTTCTGCCCCTGAATTATTGATCTCGGGTATAGCTGCCATCGATGGGAATGGCGGTTTAGCGCTCGGTAATGCCCTAGGTTCAAATATTGCGAACATCCTGCTGATCCTTGGCGTCACTGCCATCATCACCCCCTTAGTAGTCAATAAGCGCACCGTTATCTTTGATTTTCCAGTACTTTTACTGGCCACTGTAGTCCTTTGGTTTACGCTCAAGGATGGTAGCCTCAGCTATATCGATGGCAGCCTATTGCTTCTCGTTCTGATCATCGCCTTGACTGCATTAAGCTATGTCGCACTGCGGACTGCGTCTTCTCCTGCACTTGAAATTCCTAGTCACACCCAAGCCAAGGCAATTATCTGGACTCTATTTAGTTTGTTGGGCCTTTTGGTTGGATCAAAACTCCTAGTCACCAGTGGTGTTGCCATGGCCAAATATTTCAATATTTCTGATCTCGTGATCGGCCTTAGCATAATCGCTGTCGGCACTAGCCTACCGGAGCTTGCAGCCTCAGTGAATGCGGCACGAAAAGGCCATAGCGAACTAGCTATTGGTAATGTGGTTGGCTCAAACCTATTTAACTCTATGGCTGTTATCGGTATCCCAGCCATGCTGCAGAGTTACCCAGTAGCTGATGAAGTTCTGCGTAGAGATTACCCTGCCGTATTACTCAGTACATTAGCGCTGTTCCTCATGAGTTTATTCGCAGTAAGAAATCGTGGCATATACCGTGTCGGTGGCGTTATTCTCTTATTCGGATTTATCGCCTTTCAAACCCTGCTCTATTTTGAAACTAGTGGAACTTAATCATGACACTGAGTAACCCTAAAAAAACTTTGCTGCTCGCACAACAGGTCATCAAAACCCAAGCCTCTGCGCTTGACGATCTAGTCAGTAAAATTGATCAGAACTTCGCCACGGCGTGTGACCTTATGCTGGCAACCAACGGTCGTGTAATTATCGTAGGTATTGGCAAATCGGGACATATTGGACGCAAGATTGCAGCCACTATGGCGAGCACTGGCACTCCCGCATTTTTTGTCAGCGCGGCCGAAGCAAGCCATGGCGACCTAGGAATGATTTGCCACGGAGATGTCGTCTTACTGTTATCAAATTCAGGCGAATCAGATGAATTAGTCAGCCTAATTACCTCATTGAAGCAACTTGGCACTCCTCTAATTGCCCTAACTGGAAGCCCAACATCCACCATTGCTAAACATGCAGATATCAATATTGACATCTCGGTTCGAGAAGAGGCCTGCCCACTGGGGCTAGCACCGACCACAAGTACTACTGCCACCTTGGTTATGGGCGACGCTTTAGCGATTGCCTTACTCGATGCTCGCGGCTTTGATCAAAACGACTTTGCGCGCTCCCATCCTGGTGGGAAACTAGGCAAACGCTTAACTCTGCGAGCGCAAGATCTAATGCAAATAGGTGAAAAGATACCCAAAGTCAGCCCCGGAATGTCATTAAAAGAAGGCTTACTAGAAGTGAGTAGTAAAGGTCTAGGGATGACTACTGTCGTAGAACAAGATGGGCATCTAATCGGTGTATTTACCGATGGGGATCTGCGCCGCACATTGGATCGTGGCTTAAATATCGATCAGACCAAGATGCAAGATGTCATGACTGCAGACTGTCAACAAACCCATCCTGAGATATTGGCAGTAGACGTGCTTGAACTCATGCAGACAAAACGTATCAGCGCGATACCAGTAATCGATGAAGATGGAAAATTAGTTGGTGCACTCAGCATGCACGATCTATTGAATGCGGGAGTAGCCTAATGCAAACTAGCCTTGAACAACGCTTAAAACAAATCAAGCTTGTCGTATTTGATGTCGATGGTGTCTTTACAGATGGCCGTATTTCACTCAATCAATCCGGTGATGAGAGTAAAACCTTCCATGTTCGCGATGGTCATGGTGTTCGCCTATTAATGCACTACGGTGTCGATGCTGCAGTTTTATCTGGACGCAAATCTAATGCAGTGACGATCCGAATGCGTGAACTAGGCTTACAAGACGAAGACATTCTGCAAGGCCATATTGATAAACTTTCAGTCTTTAACAGCCTGCTCAAACGCAAGCAGCTGACTGCAGATCAAGTGGCTTATATTGGCGATGACATCGTCGACTTAGGACCAATACGGATATCTGCTGTAGGCTTCGCAGTCAATGACGCCCACCCAATGGTGTGCAAACACGCCGATTATGTAACCGCGGAGAAAGGTGGGCACGGTGCAGTGCGTGAGATCTGTGAACTCATACTATCCGCCCAAGGCAGTTTAAATGAGGCCTTAGAATACAATTTATAAATGAGTTAAGTGCGCTAGATTTAGCACAAACCCTAGCGTAAGGTGCGAAAGATGGCATACCCAGAACCAATGCAGCAGAGAAAGAATCAATCTCATGACCAAGCAGCGACCACTTAATCTACTCGTACTACTCTTGAGCCTCAGCATCGGCTTAGGCAAAGCCCATGCACGCAGTGATGATAGTGAACAGCCTCTTCATATCACAGCCGATACAGCCGAGCTTAACGATAAGACCGGCATCAGCATCTATCGCGGCAATGTCAGAATGGTGCAAGGCACAACGATCATCACTGGCGACAGCGTGACCGTATTTACGCAAGAGCGCAAAGTCAGCAAGATGATTTCTCTAGGCGAACTCGCAACCTACCAAGAGACGGCCGATGATGGTGACATCTTATTCTCTGAAGCAGAGGAGATGCATTTTTATAAACTTGAAGACCGTGTTGAGTTGTTTCGTCGCGGCAAAATCACTGAGAACGACAGCGTATTTCAAAGTGAGCACATCATTTATTATCTAGAAGATGGCCTAATTGATGCCGGCACCAAGACCGATCGCGTTAATATTACAATCATGCCCTCTACAGAAACAAGCGCACCCTAAAGGTCTAGTATGAGTCGGCTTTGGGCTAAAGGCCTATGCAAAAAATACAAGCAACGACAAGTCGTAAAAGATGTCGATATCAGCATTGAGAGCGGCCAAATTGTCGGCCTACTCGGACCTAACGGTGCGGGTAAAACGACTAGCTTCTATATGTTAGCCGGCCTGATTCGAACTGATTCAGGCAGCATCAGTCTCGATAATATCGACCTCACTGACAAAGCGATGCACCAACGCGCGCTGGAAGGCCTAGGTTATCTGCCACAAGAAGCCTCTGTTTTTCGTGGCCTTTCAGTAGAAAATAATATCTTAGCTGTCTTGGAGCTACGCAAAGACCTAGTAAAAGAAGAGCGTCACGATCGCTGTGAAAAATTATTACAAGAACTACAGATTGACCATATTCGTCGCAGTAAAGGCCTTAGCCTTTCCGGTGGTGAACGACGCCGAGTAGAAATTGCACGTGCGCTCGCGATGGAGCCAAAATTTATTCTACTAGACGAACCATTTGCCGGTGTGGACCCAATCTCAGTGATTGATATTCAACGTTTATTGAGGCAGCTCACGGCGCGTGGCATTGGCTTACTAATAACCGACCATAATGTGCGCGAAACATTATCCATCTGCTCTAGCGCCTATATCCTTAATCAAGGGCAAATTATTGCGCAAGGCTCAACAGCAGAATTACTCGCCAATCAACAAGTGCGTAACGTTTACCTCGGCAGCGCTTTCTCGCTCTAGCGGTAACAACCTGTAACGCGCTATGCAATGCCGCAATTTAGGCTATGATGGTCAGCAATAATCAAGCCAAAATAAAATGCTAAAACCTTCTCTGCAGCTTAACCTTGGACAATCGCTATCGCTTACGCCACAGCTGCAACAAGCGATTCGATTATTGCAGCTTTCCTCATTGGAACTACAAACCGAAATCCAAGATATCTTTGAATCCAATCCTTTACTTGAAAAGGATGAAGATTTTGATACCGAAGAGAGTCCCGACACAACTGATGCAAGCCACATCGAAACTGAGGTCGACAGCCAACAACAAGAGCTGACCGAGGAATTACCGATCGATAGCAATTGGGAAGATATCTACCCCGAATCTAGTGTTTATCGTGAGAGTGGCAATGAACCTGCCACTGATATCTATGCCAACGAAAGCGGTGCTGGCGAATCTTTACAGCAACACTTGTCCGATCAGATCAATCTAATCCATCTTAGCGAAACAGACCGCGCTTTAGCCTACATGCTTATCGATGAAATCGATGCCGATGGTTACTTATGTGACAGCATTGAAGTCATTTACCAGGAACTATTAGAATCCTTACCAGAGCTAGAGCTTGATGAACTAATCTCAGTATTACATTTAATTCAACAATTAGACCCAGTCGGCAGTGGCTCACGCAATCTGAGTGAATGCTTAGACCTACAGTTACAACAACTTGACGAAGATCTCCCTCAGCGTGATGTTGCCAGAGAGCTGGTTCAGCACTATATCGATGCCTTGGGTAAACGCGACCTGCGTTTGTTACAGCGTAAGTTAAACATCAGCAGTGAAGAACTGGAATTAGTGATTAATCTAATCCAATCGTTAAACCCTCGTCCTGGCGCACAGATATCAAACGTCAGACCGGACTATGTCGTGCCCGATGTGAGTGTGATACGAACCGCTAATAGTTGGCGAGTAGAGCTCAATAGTGACAACGCACCAAAATTAAAGATCAACCAAGCGTATGCAGAACTAGCTAGCAATAAAGAGAATAATGAAGCTAATGGTTATATCCGCAAACATCTCCAAGAAGCGCGTTGGTTTATAAAAAGCCTACAAAATCGTAATGAAACTTTACTACGAGTGGCTACTGCTATCGTTGACCATCAACGCCCCTTTTTTGAACGAGGGCCAGAAGCGATGACGCCTATGGTCTTGCGTGATATCGCAGATGATCTAGAACTACATGAATCGACCGTATCGCGTGTGACCACTAATAAGTACATGCATACACCGCGGGGTGTATTCGAGTTCAAGTACTTTTTTTCCAGCCATGTCGGCACCAGTGATGGTGGTGTCTGCTCTGCGACTGCAATCCAGGCCATGATAAAAAAGATGATCAGTGAGGAAAGTCACGCAAAACCCTTAAGTGATAGCAAGATTTCAAAGATTCTCGAGGAAAGAGGGATTAATGTCGCACGACGCACGGTCGCTAAATACCGCGAAGGCCTCAACATTGCTCCTTCTAGTGCCCGTAAAAGACTTTAATTCACTCCGCCAGTCATTCGCTTTAAGCAAGCTTGCGTTGGCCTACGCCTGGCCTATACTAGAATTGACAAAGGCATTACGCCCTAATATCTAGGAGGTAATTATGCAAATTGAATTAACCGGCCAACACATCGATATCACACCTTCAATACACGACTACGTACACGAAAAATTCAAACGGCTTGAGCGTCACTTTGACCGTGTGATTAATTCTCATGTTGTACTCACTGTAGAAAAGCTGCGACACCATGCAGAAGCCTCTCTACTGGTAAGCCAGAACACAATTTTCGCTGAGTCAACATCCGAAGATATGTATGCCGCTATCGACCATTTAATTGATAAACTCGATCGCCAAATCGTTAAGCATAAAGAAAAAATCAAAGATCATCATAAGCAAGAAGGCACACACCGTAATCTAGTGTGAATTAACTGCTTCCAGATCCATTTTCGAGCAAAAATGAAAGATTCAAAATTAGCCCAATATTTAGATACCGACCGCATCCTAGTTAGCGGTGAAATGAGCAGCCAAAAACGCGTGTTTGAGATTTTGGGTGAGCTATTAAGCACTGGGCTGGAAGACATTCAAGACACCCAAATCAGTATGGAACTGCAAGCGCGCGAACGCTTGGGCTGTACTGCTTTGGGTCATGGTGTCGCTATTCCACATTGTCGTATCAATAATGTCACCGAAATACGTAGTGCTATAATTAAATTGACTACCGGTATCGACTTTGATGCTCCCGACGATAAACCCGTCGATCTTATCTTTGCCCTATTGGTTCCACAGCAAGCAGACCAAGAACATTTAGAAACCCTCTCTGAATTAGCTCAATTTCTCTCAGATGAAAAAAATCGAATACGTCTACGAAAATGCCAAGGTGCACAGGCGCTACTCGATACATTGATGGTAGACAGCAGTGACACAATCGCTTAATCCACCTAACCTTAGCCACTAGAGTCATCCATGCACGAGCAGATCACCCCCTTATCGATCTTAGAAACGTTTGGAGAGAAGCTCAATTTATCAGTATGGGCTGGTGCAGAATATCTCAACAACCCCTTCTCTCATCATAGCTTCAGTGATGACTCAGCAAGCTTAGTAGGTTACTTTAATTCAATTCACACCAGCCAAGTGCAAGTCATTGGTAGTATCGAAAAAAATTATATTTCCAACTTACCAGACGCTGAACGAGAACAAGTCCTGACCCGCATGTTTACAGCCTCAACAGTGGCTGTCTGTGTTTCTGATAGCCTACAGCCACCGGCAGTCTTCGAACACTTCTCAAAGCGTTATCACAAACCTATCTTTTGCTCTAGCACCTCATCAACTGAGTTAATTACTCGCCTGCGCTATTTCTTGTCGCATTCTCTTGCCGACAAAGAAGTTCTACATGGTGTATTTATGGAGATCATCAGTCTCGGCGTATTGCTAACAGGTGACAGTGGCTTAGGAAAAAGTGAATTAGCATTAGAGTTAATAACGCGTGGTCATCGCTTGATTGCTGATGATGCTCCTGAATTTATGCGTGTCTCACCAGACACCATCACAGGAAAATGCCCACCTGTACTATTGGATTTTCTAGAAGTGCGTGGCTTAGGTGTACTCAATATTCGAGAAATGTATGGTGATTCATCTATCAAACTCAGCAAGTATTTACGCTTGATTCTACATTTAACACCGTTTAATCAAGCACCTGAAGACCGCTTAAGTAGTATCCAAAACACAAAGAATATTCTTGGTCTGGATATTCCAGTAATCCCATTACCGGTAGCTCCCGGCAGAAACCTTGCAGTATTAGCAGAAGCGGCTGTCCGCAATCATCTCCTGCGCCTCTCTGGACATGATGCCTCTGCCGACTTTATTCAACGTCAGCACAAGGCTATTGAAAGGGATCGCGGATGAGAGTGATCTTCATTGCTGGCCTTTCAGGCTCTGGCAAATCCATCACATTAAACACCTTTGAAGACCATGGTTACTACTGTATCGACAATGCGCCGACCGCATTACTACCAGAATTAATTAAGCAATGCATTGCAACGAATGAGACGCGTTATGAGCAGCTCGCCGTAGGTATTAGCGCGCATTCTAAAAAACCTGAATTAGCTCGCCTACTCGACTTCATACGAGAAATGAAGGACGACACTCATCATGTCGATCTATTATTCATCAATGCAGATAAAACAACACTCTTAAAACGCTATAGTGAAACACGTCGCAAACACCCTTTAAGTGATAAAAATAAACCCTTAGTTGAAGCTATCGATAGCGAAATAGAAAGCTTATCTGGCTTAAGCATCGCAGCTGACTTACATTTAGACAGCAGTCAAATCAACGTGCGCCAGCTCCGCAGCCTGGTTCAGAGTGTCGTTATCCAAAATAATGTCGACATAAAAAACATCCGGCTTACGGTCGTACTGCAGTCTTTTGGTTTTAAATATGGCAGCCCCAATAATTCTGACTATATGTTTGATGTGCGCTGCCTGCCTAATCCTTACTGGCAACCTCAGCTACGTGAGCTCACAGGGCACGATGATTTGGTAAAGCACTATTTAAGCGCACAAAATGAAACGGTAGAGATGATAAAATCCATTCAAGATTTTATGCGACAATGGATCCCATACTTCAATGACGAAGATCGTAGTTATCTGACAATTTCTATCGGCTGCACCGGCGGACAACACCGCTCGGTATATTGCGTGAATCAGTTAGCTGAAATATTTCAACAAGATGACTCATTTCGAACTATTGTTCGTCATCGCGAACTAGAGAATTAAAGAACTCGGAACTATAAAAATTATGAGTGTTAGTATTTTAATTGTCTCTCATGGTCAGCTGGCAGAGCAACTTATCCAGATTGCGACTTCAACGTTTGGCGGTTCAGCACCCTTGCAATGTAAATCACTCTCAGTCTCTCAGGCCTGCGACCCGGATTCAATTGCAGCAGACAACGCCACTATGGTTAGCCAACTAGACCAAGGTGATGGTGTCCTCATCTTCACTGATGCCTATGGCTCCACCCCTAGCAATATCGCCAATCACTTAGCGACTACCGGCAGCGCGAAAGTCATTGCTGGCGTTAATTTGCCAATGTTATTACGGGTCTTCAATTACCCACAGAAAACACTTGAAGAACTAACAACAATCGCCTTTGATGGCGGCCACGACGGGATCATCATCTGCTCATGAGTGATAATTCAATTGAAGAAACACTAACCATCAGCAATAAGTTAGGCTTACATGCCCGTGCAGCGGCAAAATTCGTCTCTGTCGCAGCCGAGTTTACAGCCAGCATAGAAGTTGAAAAAGACAACCGTCGGATTAATGGAAAAAGTATTATGGGCGTTATGATGTTAGCTGCCAGCCAAGGCTCAAACATTACTTTATATATTTCCGGAGAAGATGCTGATGCTGCAATACAAAAATTACGCCTCTTAGTTACTAATCGTTTTGGCGAAGAAGAGTAAAAAGTAGACATCAGATGGCATTAATGATTAGTGGTTTAGGTGTTTCTCGCGGCGTAGCCATTGGTGCTGTGCACGTACTGCAGCGCAGTGCGCTCGAAATCTATGAGCGTCACCTTAACAGTAAAGATGTGGAAGCCGAAGTGCAGCGCTTCCAGTCTGCAGTGATTACAGCAACACAGCAACTGCGCGACATTCAAGATAGCATTCCAGCTGATGCACCAAAAGATATTGCAGCGTTTATTGGCTCGCATCTTTTGATGTTAGATGACTCTATGCTGTCACAGGTCCCTATCGATTTAATCCGTGAAAGACAATGCAACGCTGAATGGGCACTTAAGATTCAACGTGATCAAGTAGTCTCAATTTTTGAAGAGATGGAAGATGAATATTTACGCACACGGCAAAATGACATTGATCACGTCATTAATCTAATCCAGAAAATTCTTTTTGACCAACAATACCTCGTGAGCGAAGAAGTTCAGACCTTAGCCGGCAGTATTATTGTCGCCGATGATCTAACTCCAGCTGATACTGTGCTGCTACAAAATCAAAACATTGCGGGCTTTATTACTGAATTAGGTGGCCCTCTTTCACACACAGCAATTATTGCACGCAGCCTGGGCATTCCAGCTGTAGTTGGCGTATCTGATGCAAGAGTACTGCTGAAAAATGGTGAGACTGTCATCGTTGATGGTAGCGAAGGCATGATTCTGGCAGGCGTTGATCAAGATACTATTAATAATTATCAACGAAAACAGAAAACCTTAGAACAAGCCAAACGCAAACTCCTTTCACTGCGGAAGGTTTCAGCAAAAACACAAGATGATGTCCTGATCAATTTACAAGCCAATGTCGAGTTACTTGACGATACGCGAGCACTCGCTAATTGTGGTGCTGATGGAGTGGGCCTTTACCGCACAGAATTTCTGTACATTGACCGTACCGAGCCAGCTAATGAGGCTGAGCAATACGAAGCCTATGTCAAAGTTATCCGCCTGATGAAAGGGCGTCCGGTGACTATCCGGACCTTAGATCTAGGTGCAGAAAAAGAATTTGATCCTGAATATCAGGGCCCTCTGGCACAAAATCCCGCATTAGGTTTGCGTGGTTTACGGCGCTCACTGCGGGATACCGAGCTCTTTAAATTACAGCTGCGTGCGATCCTACGTGCATCAAGCATCGGCCCGACTAAACTGATGTTCCCGATGCTTACCAGTGAAGATGAATTACAGAGTGCGCTAGTCGTATTAGACCAAGCGAAACGTGAATTACTTGCGGAGAATCAAGCCTTTGATGACACCCTAGCAATCGGCGCTATGATTGAAGTTCCCGCTTCAGCACTAGCCGCCAATCAATTAGCCAAAAACTTAGACTTCCTCTCTATTGGCACCAATGACCTCATCCAATATACACTGGCGATCGACCGCATTGATGAATCAGTCAATTATCTGTACGACCCTCTACATCCAGCTGTACTGCAATTAATTCATCTCACCTTAAAGGCGGGTCAACGGGCTGCTATCCCTGTTTCCATGTGCGGCGAAATGGCCGGCGATATCCGTTATACCAAATTGTTACTCGGCATGGGCTTACGCGAGTTCAGCACTCACCCCGCGAGTTTGTTAGAAGTGAAATCAATTATTAATGCTACTGACATCTCTGCTTTAGAAAAACGCTGCAAAGATATTCTCAGTAAACATATCTCATCTTCGAAAATTCATCATTTAGTCGATCAACTCAATTCATTACCTACCTAGGTCCACGGAAACTCTTTGGCATTCAAGACAGATCTAAGTACACTTGCTAGCACTTTCACGTTTATTGAATAGGGCTAGATGCTGGCTCAATTTCGGGCGAATCCATGGCTAACTCGGCAACGCAAGCACTCAACAATTTACAAGTTATCAGCCAGGCTCTTGAATCTGGTGAATTACAGCGTGCCTCCAGAATTCTCAATGCTTTGCATCCTGCTGAGGTCGCAGCATTGATCGAATCAGTTCCTTATTCACAACGGTCTTATATCTGGAACACCTTAGACCCAGATGATCTTGGTGAGATTCTACTCTTGGTTGGTGAAGAGGTTCGTAGCGGCCTAATCAAGAACATGAATCAGGATGAAATGTTGTCAGCAACAGAGGGTCTTGAGCTAGATGACTTAGCCGACTTATTAGCTGACTTGCCAGAAGCTGTCGCACAATCTGCACTCAGCTCGATGAGCATCCGTGATCGTCAACGTGTCGAATCCGTACTTTCCTTCGATGAGGAAAGTGCCGGTGGCCTAATGAATACAGACACTGTGACCGTACGCAAAGAAGTCACTATCGATGTTGTTCTACGTTATTTACGAGCGCGTGATGAGCTACCTGCGCATACCGATAATTTATTCGTAGTCGATCAAAATGATTACTATATTGGCAGTCTTCCACTAACTACCGTGCTGACAAACGATCCATCGCATGTCGTGCTCGACTTAATGGAAGACAGTATTGACCCCCTATTGCATAGCCTATCAAAAAGAGAAGTAGCCAAGCGCTTTGAAACCCTTGATCTAGTGACTGCACCAGTTATTGATGAGGACAATAAGTTAATTGGCCGTATCACGATTGATGACGTGGTTGACGTTATTCGTGAAGAAGGCGAGCACTCGGTCATGAGTATGGCCGGTTTAACTGAAGAGGAAGACTTATTTGCGCCAGTCACTCAATCAACCAAACGTCGTGCACTTTGGCTGGGGGTAAATATGGCGACCGCTTTTTTAGCAGCTTGGGTGATTAGCTTATTTCAATCGACCCTGGAAGAATTAATCGTACTTGCAGTATTGGTACCAGTAGTCGCTAGTATGGGTGGTATAGCTGGCAGCCAAACCTTAACTTTGGTTATTCGTGGTATCGCACTCGATCAAGTTGGTCCAATAAACTCAAAGAATCTAATCTGGCGTGAACTCGCCATCGGTACCCTAAACGGATTAATCTGGGCGGTCATTGTCGGCTTAATCGCCTACACTTGGTTTAGTAGCCTAGAACTCAGCTGGGTCATTGGGCTCGCAATGATCGCCAATCTAGTTTGCGCAGGTTTGGCCGGAGTTCTGATACCGATTGCTCTGCGCCGTTATGGCATTGATCCAGCACTTGCCGGTGGCGTAGCCCTGACCACGATAACCGACGTGGTCGGTATTTTTGCCTTCTTGGGATTGGCAACCATGCTGCTTATCTAATCATTCAACAGCATTCAGAAGACTTAGGTCTTTGGCAGAGTTACACCTGTCTGGCCTTGATATTTCCCATCACGATCCCGATAAGAAGTCTCACAGGGTTCATCTGATTCGAAGAAAATCATCTGTGCAACACCCTCGTTGGCATAAATCTTAGCGGGCAACGGTGTTGTATTGGAAAACTCCAACGTAACGTGGCCTTCCCACTCAGGCTCTAGCGGTGTGACATTAACGATGATGCCACAACGTGCATACGTCGATTTACCCAAACACACGGTCAATACTGACCGTGGAATACGGAAATATTCGACGGTGCTCGCCAAAGCGAAGGAATTAGGAGGAATAATGCACACATCACCTTCAAAATCGACAAAACTCTCTGGGTTAAACGCCTTTGGATCGACGACCGCTGAATTGATATTGGTAAATATTTTAAAGTGCTTCGAGCAGCGTACGTCATAACCGTAACTAGAGGTACCATAAGAAATGATTCGCTGGTCGTTGGCCGTCTTCACTTGACCCGCGGTAAACGGCTCAATCATCTTATGCTCTTCAGCCTGACGGCGAATCCATAGATCTGATTTTATCGACATAACTCTGCTCGCAAACGCTGACTGTAAGTTTAAGTATTTTGAATAACAATCTTCGGAAATTTAGCACTGTAATCTTTACTTTTAGCAGCTAACTTAGCTGCTGTCTTACGCGCAATCTCTCCATAGACCTGTGCCACTCGACTATCCGGCTCAGCGACAACTGTAGGTACACCACTATCGGCTTGCTTACGGATACTCATGTCTAACGGTAAGGCACCCAATAGGTCAACACTATATTCAGTAGCCATTTTCTCACCACCGCCACTACCAAAAATAGGCTCTTCGTGGCCACATTGACTACAAATATGGATACTCATGTTTTCAATAATACCTAATACAGGTACCTCGACTTTTTCGAACATCTTTAAGCCTTTACGGGCATCCAGTAGCGCGATGTCTTGTGGTGTCGTGATGATAACAGCACCACTGACTGGAATCTTCTGCGCCAAGGTCAACTGCACGTCACCGGTGCCTGGTGGCAAATCAACAACCAAGTAATCCAGGCCACGCCATTGCGTATCATTTAATAATTGCTCTAATGCTTGGGTCACCATAGGCCCACGCCAGATCATTGGGGTCTCGTCATCGATCAAGAAACCGATCGACATTGCCTGAAGGCCATGGCCTTCCATCGGCTCTAAACTTTTACCATCTTTTGAATCCGGCTGACCACTGATACCAAGCATACGTGGCTGACTGGGACCATAAATATCAGCGTCTAGAACACCAACAGTAGCGCCTTCGGCAGCTAATGCTAAGGCTAAATTAACCGCAGTGGTGGATTTTCCAACGCCACCTTTACCAGATGCAACTGCGATCACATTTTTAATATTATCCAGTGGCTTCAAACTCTTTTGCACTGAGTGCGCAGTAATCTTCCAATCCACGCTAACCTCAACAGAAGCGACTCCATCCAGTGCGGCGACAGCAGCAGTAACCTGCTGACTGAAGATTTCACGCATACTTTTGGCTGGATAGCCTAATTCAATCGCAACAGTGACCTTGTCGCCATCGATAGTAATATCCTTAATCGCCTTGGTAACTACCAAATCTTTACCCATATTTGGGTCTACGATCGCCTTAAGTGACTGTTCGACCTGCTCACGCGTGATGCTCGCCATCTATTTTTCCTCGTACAAGCTATTTATAAAGAAGCGCAGTAAAACACCCAAAAATACATTTTCCAAGCCCCATCTTGAGGTAGTCTCTGTGCTGTATAAGGTCAGTCTAGCGACTATCGATGCAAAATAGAGTTTCACTCCTTTATAGAGCCCAGTTTATTAAGCTGGTAAGGTACGCGCACTATTCAATAACTTGTACTGCTGTGGAATCCCGAAAAATACTCGTTACTAGCGCTCTACCTTACGCCAATGGCTCGATCCACTTGGGTCATTTAGTAGAATATATTCAGACCGATATCTGGGTGCGCTTACAGAAAATGTGCGGTCATCACTGCGTTTATGTCTGCGCTGACGATGCCCATGGCACGCCAATTATGCTGCGTGCGCAACAAGAAGGGATTAAACCTGAGGAGCTGATCGCCAAAACGAAAGCAGAGCACGAAGCTGACTTTTCAGCATTTCTCGTCAATTTCGACAATTTTCACAGCACACACTCCGAAGAAAACCGCCATTTCGCCGAAGATATATTCAAAAAATTACAAAATAAGCATCTAATCAACACCCGAAGTGTGGTTGATTTATACGATCCAGAACACAAGGTATTCCTACCCGATCGCTTTGTTCGTGGCATCTGTCCAAAATGTAAAGCCGAAGATCAATATGGTGACAACTGCGAAGCTTGCGGTGCAACCTATACGCCGGCCGAACTCATTGAGCCACGCTCAGCCTTAAGCGGTGCCACCCCAGTTGAAAAAGAGAATCTACATTACTTCTTCCAGCTCGGAAAATTACAAGATCAATTAAAAGCCTGGACGCAATCCAACAGCCTCCAACCTGAAATCAGTAACAAGATTGCAGAATGGTTTGAAGACGGCCTCAAAGATTGGGATATTTCACGTGATGCCCCCTATTTTGGCTTTGAAATTCCAGGCGCTGCCGGCAAATATTTTTATGTTTGGTTAGATGCACCGATTGGCTACATGGCCAGCTTCAAAAATTACTGTGCCCGTACTGGCGAAGATTTTGATACCTATTGGGCGGAAGACAGTGAAGCTGAGCTGTATCACTTTATCGGTAAAGATATCGCTTACTTCCATACCTTATTCTGGCCAGCCACCTTGATGGGGGCCGGTTATCGCAAGCCGACTAATGTCTTCTGCCATGGCTTCTTAATGGTCAATGGCCAAAAAATGTCTAAGTCCAGAGGTACCTTTATCAAAGCGCGGACCTACCTTGATCATTTACAGCCGGAATACCTGCGTTACTACTTTGCTGCAAAACTGGGCCCAGGCGTAAGTGACTTAGACCTCAATCTTGAAGATTTCCAACAACGTGTGAACAGCGATGTTGTCGGCAAGCTAGTCAATATCGCTAGCCGCTGTGCTGGTTTTATTAGCAAAAAATTTGATGCCAAACTAAGCGCAAGCTTCTCTACTGACTGTGAACAGGCGTTTGCAGCAGCCAGTGCAGCCAATAATGAAATTAAAGAACATTATCAGCAACGTCGCTATGCTGAAGCAATCCGCAGCATCATGAAGATTGCCGACCAGACCAACCAGCTGATCGATCAATATAAACCTTGGGAAAAGATCAAAGACGCAAACTGTGCGCGGGAGGTCCATCAGATCTGTAGTTTTGGTATCAATATGTTCCGCCTCTTAATTGGCTATTTGAAACCGGTACTACCAGAACTTGCAGCCAACGCCGAAAACTTTTTTAATAATGAACTGACCTGGGCTGATTTAGCCTCAGCTAAGCCACTGCCAGAAGGTCATGTCATCAATAAATTCAAACCTCTGATAACGCGCATTGAAAGCGATAAGATAGAAGCCATGCTTGAACAGACCAAACAAGAAGCGAGTGAGCAAGCTAACGTGGTCGCTGCCAGTGATCCGATCGATAGTGAGATCAGTTTCGATGACTTTGCCAAACTCGATCTGCGGGTAGCGCGTATCAGTAAAGCCGAACTGGTTGAAGGTGCAGACAAATTATTACAATTAACACTAGATCTCGGTGAGGCCACCGGTGGCCTACAAAAAAATGTGTTTGCCGGCATCAAGAGCGCCTATTCACCAGCAGAATTAGAAGGCAAATTAGTGGTTATGGTTGCCAACCTAGCAGCACGCAAAATGCGTTTTGGTTTGTCTGAAGGGATGGTGCTTGCCGCTAGTGGTGAAGACTCAGGTCTATTCGTCATTCACCCAGACAGTGGTGCCGAAGCCGGCATGCGCGTGAAGTAAGGCCAGTCATGCCAAATCAATACAGCGCGCAGCTTGCGTTTATTGATGAGCAACGCTGCATTGGCTGTGCCCTGTGTCTAAAAGCCTGCCCTTTTGATGCTATCTTAGGCAGTTCACAGCTGATGCATAGCGTAATCAAAAGCTATTGCACCGGCTGTAAACTATGCGTACAACCCTGCCCAGTCGACTGCATAGAGATGCGTGAAAACCCCGAATACGATGAGGCAATTAAAAGCGATCAGCACAAGCAAAATCGCAGAGCCTTTGCTGCCGCTAGCAAGCAACGCTTACAACTACGTAAACTGCGCATAGAAGCACGCAGCCAAGTTGTGCAAGCCGCTCGCCAACAGAGCAAAGCCAGCATGGTTGACAAATTAGCTGAGCTCAAGCGTCTACAAGAAAAATCATGAACCGTGAAAAACGCAGCGCAATCTTTTCTATCTTGCGCGAGCACAATCCAACGCCAACGCCTGAGCTGCACTTCGCCAACGAATTTGAATTGTTAATTGCTGTAATTTTATCGGCACAAGCAACAGACATCAGTGTCAATAAAGCAACCGATAAATTATATGCCGTCGCTAACACACCACAGGCAATCTACGATTTAGGTGAAAAAAAACTGAAGACCTTTGTCCAAAGTATTGGCCTTTTCAACACAAAGGCAAAAAATATCATCAAGACCTGTAAGATATTAATCGATGATCACGACAGTGTCGTACCAGAAGACCGCGACGCCTTGGAAGCTCTTCCTGGGGTCGGTAGAAAAACAGCCAATGTGGTTTTAAACACCGCTTTCGGTCATCCAACCATTGCCGTCGACACCCATATCTTTCGCGTTTCCAACCGCACAGCTATTGCGCCGGGAAAGAATGTTTTAGAAGTAGAAAAACGTTTAGAGCGCTTAGTCCCTGAAGAGTTTAAACGCGATGCCCATCATTGGTTGATCCTGCACGGCCGTTACACCTGTATTGCACGTAAACCGTTATGCTCACAATGCATCATTCATGAGCTCTGTGAATATCGCCATAAAACCACAGCCGATACCTAGCGCAATTAAACTGCTTCCACACGCTTATGTTGCCATCGTGTGACAGCAGATAATGCGAAATAAGCAATCAATGTAAACACTATGCTCGATAACAGTGTATTCCGAAAAAATGGGATGCCAGCGGCATAAGCTTGTATCAGCCCAGCCATGCTTTGCGCATAAGTTTCATGCCCTAACCAAGCACCAAAGTTAGTGAGCAAGAAAAACCAAACCGCTGATAAGGTGGAAGCCGACATCAGCCTAAACAAAGAAACATGCTGCAAAGCATAACGACTGAAAATGACAATACTAGCCATCGCTGTATACACAAACAGCATAGAGCTATGAAAGCCTAAATAAAGATCACTGAGCAGCATAGCTAGCAATGGGATAATTAGAGCAAAGCGCCAATCACGCAAAAACGCACCCCCTAATAAGCTCATGGCGACCAGTGGCGTAAAATTAGGTGGATGAGGCAGGCAACGACTTAAGGCTAAAAATACGATCATTGCGGCAACCCATTTCCAGCTCATTACTGCAGGCATTTCAATTCTATCTTTCATCATAATCCTCAAGGCCATAGCCAAGCAGCACCGCGCACACCGCTGGAATCACCAAACTTAGGTGGACGTAATTCAGTATATAATTCATCCGTGAAAACAAACTTAGATAATATCGATGGCACATTATCATATAGTCTTGCCATATTAGATAAGCCACCGCCCAGCACGATAACATGTGGGTCCAAAATATTAATCACCTGCGCCAAGCTTTTTGCCAACCGCAACTCGTAGGCTTGCAATACCGCCTCAGCATCTTCATTACCTCTATCTGCTAAAACGACTATCTCTTGTACCGATCTAAACTGTCGAGCGACTCGCTGATACTCAGCCGACAGTGCAGGCCCAGATAAAAAGCTTTCTATACAAAGACGTTTACCACACCAACAAGGGGCAACTGTTTGCTCATCCTGACTAGGTGTCGGCAAAGGATTATGACCCCACTCACCAGTAATTGCATTAGGCCCATCAATTAGTTTTTTATTAATCACTAAACCAGCACCACAACCAGTACCAATGATCACGGCAAATACATTATCGAATTCAACTGCCGCACCATCGCTAGCCTCGGATAAGGCAAAACAATTAGCATCATTCGCCAAGCGCACTGGGCGCTCTAATATTTTTTCTAAATCTTGCTGCAACGGCATGCCGTTGAGACAGAGTGAGTTACTATTACGGAGTAAGCCTGTGGTCGGTGACATCGAACCGGGTGTACCAATACCAACACTACCTCTAGCAGCTAATTCAGATTCAGCAGCAAGCACTAAAACCTGTATCGCTAGCAATGTTCTTTGGTAATCACCCTGCGGGGTGGCTACTCGCCGACGAAAACATTCATTGCCAGCATTATCTAAGGCAATCAACTCGATTTTACTGCCGCCTAAATCTACTCCAAACCTCAGCATAGAAATCCCCCACTAACTACCGTAGTCGCTTATAGAGTGTCACGTATTATTATCAGGCTCAGGCAACTTTAAATCTTTCTGCCAATAACTGGGCGCTGCCTTCTTCAGTTTTTCAATCACTCGGCACAGCACAAAGAGTAAATCAGACAAGCGATTAACATATTGCAACAACTCAGCACGCAGTTGATGATCACGCGACCACTCGACTAAGTGTCGCTCTGCCCTTCTGCATACTGTGCGCGCAACGTGGCAATGAGCAACAGCCGCATCACCTCCAGGCAGGATGAAATCTTTTAGTGGCGGGAGATCTTGATTGAAATAATCTATCCATCGCTCTAACCAGTCAACGTCATTGGCGTCAGTCAACTCACATTGCGGCGCACTTAATTCACCACCGACATTGAAGAGCTGATGCTGCACCGCACGAATAATGGCACAAACCTCGTCCTGCTCTGTAGTATGCACTAAGACACAGGCCAGACTTGCATTAAGCTCGTCTAAATCACCCTGCGCCTTAATCAACGTGCAGTCTTTACCGATACGTTCACCAGTAGCAAGCCCTGTACTGCCATCATCACCGGTGCGAGTATATATTTTAGTTAAACGATTCCCCATAACTTCATCTTCTATAGTGTAATTTCAAGACCGGCATAAATTGTAGTTCCCTCGTCGTTATATCCAACAACCTCAGTATAGTCCTCATCAAATAAATTAGTCACACGTCCCCATAGCTTAATTTCAGGAGCTACTGCATAGCTTAGAGCAACATTGATCAATAGGTAGTCATCTAATTCAACTTTAGTACTGGAGCCCATCCTAAAATCAACTTCACGGTGCTTACCAATATAATCAGCCGATACTTGAACATTCGCCTTGTCTTCTACGAAGGCATAGTTGAGTAAGCCATTCCATTGGTGTTTAGGCCGTCTAACTTCAGTTTTATCATCTCCATCACTGACACCTTCTTCAGCCACAAGATAGGTGTAAGAAAAGCCATACCGAAGATGATCTGACAACTCTCCTCGTAGCTCCAGCTCAAGGCCGTCGCGCTTACTCTCCTCACTAGCGTTAATTGATCCATTATAAAATTGATTACTTCTAATCTCATCCTTCAGCCGTTGTCTAAATAAAGTCAACGTTAGATTGAATTGCTCAGCCAAAAAGCCCTGAGATATCCCCAGTTCCCAATCCTTAGAGCGCTCAGGTTTTAGATCGGGGTTACCGATAAAGTTTGCAGGCGCCCAACCAAACAACTCTGTAAAGCTTGGATTCTTAACCCCTGTTGCATGTGCAATATGTAATTTAGTGCCCCAATAAGGCTGGATATAACTTAGCCCTAAACGATATGTTTGTGCATTTTTAAACTCATCATTATCATCTGCACGACCACTGGCGGAAAAGTGATAATCATCTAAAAAGCCTAATTGGTACTCAGCAACATAGCCATAATTCACTATGCGCTGTTTGTGGCTGGAGCTAATAGTGACCTGCTTATAATTATCGCGTTCACGTTCCGCTGCAAAGGTAATAGTTTGACGATTTATCTTCTGATTAGAAACGGGCAGTTTAAATGAGGTTTGATACATCCATTTATGTTTCTCACCCTCATAGCTAGATGCACCATAAGCACCATCACTTTTATTCTCTTGATCGACGACAGAGAAAGCCAACTGGTTTTGCCAATGGCTCTGCCATAAATCCCATTTATAATAAATGCGACCTAGACGTTCTTTTTCATCATTTTCAGCATAGCCATCTAAACTGTTACTGGGATCAAATTCACCATCACCATTTTTGTAACGCGCAACCAAACCGAACTCTGCACTGTCGTTCAATTTATAATGACTTTTTAAATTAAAAACCTTCTGGTTAAAGCCATCTTTCTCATTACCTAATGTAATCGCGTTAATACCATCGGTTCTCACAAGATCACCACCAAGATGAATATCAAATTGATCATCACCATAACCAACACTTAAGCCTTTCCGCCAGTAATCACGTTGCCCAAGACTTGAGCTGAGAGTGACCTTATGACCTTTTTTTGCTCTTTTGGTAATGATATTAACGACACCACTTAAAGCATCACTTCCCCACAAGGCACTTTGCGCACCACGCAGAACTTCAATGCGCTCAACCTGATCAGTACTGAATCTGTCAAAGTGAAATTCTGAGCCTGATGACAATTTGTTAGCTTCGATACCATCAATCAGTACCAGCACATGATTAGCTTCACCACCACGCATACGTAACTGCGTCAAATTTGCAGGGCCACCCGTACGGGAGACATTCAGACCAGCTACTGATTGCAGCACTTCACTGACATAAACCGCTTTGCTCTCAGCAATTTGTTCTGCTGTGATAATAGTGATTGCCGTTGGACTGTATTGCACTTCAACCGGTGTACGGCTAGCAGTAACTGAAATGTTGGGCAGAATTTCTTCTGCTATTACAGAATTAAACAGGAAAAAAAGTAAAAAAATAAAGATGCGTATAAAACCCATAAGATCCCCCTTTCGGATAGCAAGTTATGAGCAAACGCAGTGGGCCGCGATACTTATTTATCGCGCACAATAGACATAGGTAGTCGATAAAACTATCAACTATCCATGTTCCAACCTAAATTGCCCACCGCAATTTGCCGTACAGTTTCAGGCCGGTCTCCGGGCTCAAGAGCGGTTTAGCTTACTGACTGCAATAAATGCTTTAGCCAAGTCAAACTAAACGTCTGCATAACCTTCCCATGCTCTTTCAAGCACAGTGGCAAATAATGCAGATAGACTCTCTTACCGTTGCGGGGGCAGCTCTGGTTTTCCACCAGATTCCCTGTTTCACTCACCGTCGAACAATTAAGCCGAGGTCAGCACCTGAACCGCATGTGTATTTCTAAGCGAAGTTAAAGCGTACTACAATTCACTGCGCTTAAGTAATTTAATGTCTTGCAGAATCTGTTGCGCATGTGATCGACTACCCACCTTGCGGTAAATCTTTCGTAGATGACCAGCAGGGTCGATTATAAAACTATGCCGTTTCGCCAACTTGATCGGCCCAAGCTGAAACAAAGCTTGGTAATTTCTGGCAAGCTCCCCATCGTCTACTAGCAAGGGGAAAGGTAAATGATGACGCTGGGCAAATCGTTGATGACTAGTTACCGAACCAATACTGGCACCCAGTATCTGTACCTGTTCCTGTCGCAAGGGCGTGTATTCATCGCGCAGGGCGCAGGCTTCGGCTGTACAACTTGGAGTATTGTCTTTTGGATAGAAATACAAGACCACCCAGGAACCACAATAATCTTCTAAGCGATGACGCACAGCATTATGATCGATGAGATCAAAACTTGGCGCTGGCGTATTCAGCTTTAAAACTTCTCGATGGGTGAATGCGGATATGAGGCTCATGAATAAATCAACGTATGAGTCTATGACTTAATCGGTGATTTCAGTATCTGTCTGATACCAGTGCAACTTACTATGCAGACTGACCACGCTACCAACAATAATTAATGTAGGGCCACTGACTGCATGTTTATCGACCAAGCCAGGCAGACTGTTCAAGTCGCCAATCAATACTCGCTGATCTGGCGTAGTGCCTTTACTAACCAAGGCAGCTGGCGTATCCGCATCCAAACCATGTTTAATTAATTGTTCACAGATCATTGCTAAGCCATACAGACCCATGTAGAAAACAATGGTTTGCTGCTTATGGGCAAGCATCTGCCAATTCAGATCGACACTACCATCTTTCAAGTGACCAGTAACAAAAACACATGCTTGGGCATGATCTCGGTGAGTCAAAGGAATGCCAGAATAAGCAGCACAGCCCGCAGCTGCCGTCACTGCGGGTACAACTTGGAAGGCAACACCCTCATCCATTAAGGTTTCAATCTCTTCGCCACCACGACCAAAAATAAACGGATCGCCACCTTTAAGGCGTAACACACGCTTACCTTCCTTCGCTAAACGAACTAATAGATGATTAATCGATTCCTGCGGGATAGCATGATTTGACCGTTGTTTACCGGCATAAATCTTTTCAGCATCTTTACGCACCAAAGACATAATCTGGTCAGATACGAGGCGGTCATAAACGACGGCATCTGCTTGCTGCATCAAACGCAGGGCTCGAAATGTCAGCAAGTCAGGATCACCTGGACCGGCACCTACCAAATAGACTTCACCACAGCTTCCGGCAGTAAAATCTTGTTCTGCAACACGCTGACTCAATGCTTGCTCAGCGAGCTGCAGATTGCCAGCAAAAACTGATTCAGCAATCGGCCCCTGCAACACGTCTTCCCAGAACCGTCGACGCTGTGTTTCATCACTTAACTGTTGACTGACAGGGCCTCGATATTTCTCCACCAAACTCGCTAATTGGCCGTAAGCAGCCGGCATATGACGCTCTAAATTACGACGAATCATTCGCGCCAAGACTGGTGAGGCACCACCTGTAGTGACCGCAATCTGAATAGGGTCTCTATCAATTACTGAAGGTAATACGACATCCCCCTGGGTAAAGTCATCAGCCACATTAACCAAGATACCCTTAGCTTTTGCTAGCTCGCTGACTTGCTGATTGACGGCAGCAATAGAAGTGGCTGCAATAATTAGTCGTTGGTCCTGGATGTCTTTTTGTTCAAACGCACGACGCTTAATCTGACAGTTATATTCTTGGCACAACTTTTCAGCTTGTGCAGACACTTCCGGGCTCACTAACGTTACGCGAGCACCCGCTTTACATAACATGGCTAACTTCCGAGCAGCGATTGTACCGCCGCCCACCATCAGACAGGGCTGCTCTTTTAGATCCACAAATAAGGGTAATAAACTCATATCATCGCAATGCAGCTACCTGCTGCTGAATAGGCTCAATCAAATGAGCGATGCGTTTTCGCATAACAGTACCAATAGCATCAGTCACGCCAAAGATGGGGTCGAGTAAACTTTCACTGACCATGGATAAAAAAATAATCGCGCTACAAAAAGACTTAGCCTCTGGCCAAATTTGCAGTAGCTGCTGCAATCCACCCTGCGGATTTTGCATGAGGTGACCGACAAATGCATGCACTTCTTCAATTTCACGTGGTTTAGGAAAGCCCGTTTGCTCTACCGTAAAGTAGTTTCCCATAGTATTGAATAACGTTACCACTACGTCTTGATCACTGGGTTTCTTCATCACTAAACTATAGGTTTCGAGCATCGCTTGGCCTTCAGCACTCAGCAACCATTGAAGTTTTTGTGCCCACGGATTACTCACAACAAGCCCTGCTAATTGTTCCGATATGCGTGGAAAGTCAGCATGTGCTCGCTGGTCTAAAGGTAAGCGTTCTGGGCACTGTTGTAAAAAACCAATAAAATAAGTGTTCTTACGCTTGCCACGCTGCCAAATAGACTCTTTTGTTGCCTCATCCACTAAGTTACCTTGCAACACGAGACGAACCGAACGCATAGTCGCCGCTGAACTCTCTTCAAATGGTAAGAACTCAACTAAAAACTGTGCCAGCTCTGGTCCCATACTCCCTGCCACCACATCCTGACTCTCCAACATGCAGCGTGCGTTATCGGCATTGGGCGCAGACCACCAAGCACGTTTTGCTAACTCATTAGTCAAACCATTGGCATGTACGACAGCAACAATAGCCTCTGGCTCACCGAGTAATAACAATTTCTCTAAACTGTCATCGCGCGCCTGCCCCATACGCGTCCATCGCCGCAGAAACACTGGATAGCCACCAGGCGAGCCTAACACTTGTGTCGATAACCACTGACGCACACTCCGCAGATATTTCTCATCACGACCAGTTGCATGCAAAACCACTTTGGCTTCACCCCGCTCAGTCAAGGCATGCACTTCCATACGTGACTCATCAATACGTACGGCCTGTGGCTTTTGCGCTAACAAAACATTTAAACGCAAAGTATCTTCGTTAGTTAAATCCATATACTCAGTTTAGTTGCACACGTTGTCCAAAGGCTGGCTGCTGACGACCTTTAACTAACCATAATACGGGGTAACTAGGCTCATGCTCAGGGAATCGTCCTAGACAATCACTAAAATAGACCAATAGTTCAGGGGCTTGATCTTGTTTTTCAACCCAATCAAACACCGGCCGAAAATCTGTACCACCGCCACCACGCAAGTGTTTTGGCAGTTTAAATTCTTCCCATGCTTCAAATAGCCATGGGCTGCCTTTAACTAGTTTTTCATCACAGGCAAGTAAGCTCACACGTGCGCGTAATTGCCCTTTAATAGCATCGATTTCCGTCATGAATTCTTGTATTTCTTTGCCGCTAATAGAGCCACTGACATCCAATGCCACCACAATATTGACTTGCGAGCTACGCAAACTTGGAAAAATAGCCGGCCCACCACGACGAGAAGAAGGACGCGCATAGCTATAATCATCGCTTGCTGTCGCCACCATATAACGCGCTAGCAACATGCGCCAAGGCAGCTTAGGCTGCAGCATCGATTCCACCATGCGGGCCATCCCCGCACTCAGCTTACCGGCTTGCTGTGCCTGTTGCGCGGCGCCCGCTAAGCGTTGTTGCCATTGCACTGAAAGATTATCTAATTGCTGCTGACTGAGACTAGCCTCTTGGCTTTGCCCTTGCGCCTCTTCATCCGGCTGTTGCTCAGGATCTTGCTGTGGATCAGAACTACTCCCTCCCTGAGACTCAGCATCAGGGTCTGGCCCAGGTGGTTTATCGCTAGCCGACTGCTGCTGCTCATCGGTTGGGTCAGTCGCTGGATCACTACCCGCTTCTTGCTTACCACCCGTCTCAGCGTCACCATCATCCTTATCTTGCAGGTAAGGATAAATCTCTTCAGCACTTAAGCCGCGATAACTTTCTTCTAAAAATGTACCTGGTGGCGCCTGTAAGCCTTCATCAATCAATAAGGGACTTACCGCATAATCACAGGCCAAATCCCATAAATGTTTAATCCGGTGTTGACGCCGTGCAAAATGCGATAAGGCACAGTGCAAAGCTTGTTTAGCCAATACGAATTGCGTCTCCGCCGGACTGAGCGCGAGAATATAGTCATAGTTATAGAAGATCTTTTTAGCATCAGTGGCCGCGGTAATGCACCAAGCAGAATCACCCTGCTGCAATGGCATACGCAGCACTAAGGCACCTAAAAAAGGCCTATCCAAAATCAGCCGAGTACGTGCCGCAGCCAGTTTTGTCTCGACCTTATCGGCATCCATCGCTAGATCTCATCGGTTTATAGTTTTAGGCTTCGTAGAGCATAAGATCAGCAACGGAATCTGCCCATAGTGCAAATTCTTCAACCGCAAACAGCCTTTCACCAATAGCGCGGTGCATATCAGAGATCATCATCACGCCCATTTCACGTTGTGAAAAAAGCTGTGCGTAACGCAAGATATTACCAAGAACGAGATTGCCCGCAGTACCCACGTCAGCGCGGATCGCTCGCCCTACCAAGGCTGTGGCAACCGCATATTGCAGGTCGATTTCAGTCGGCACTGCGGTTTCATTGCCACTAACAATTGCATCGAGATCTGGCATATCTTCTAGGTGTTCAACGAAGGCATTAAGCTCAATACCGGCTGCTGCACCAACGCAAGCCTGTAAGCTTTCAAGCAATACCTCGTGGCTCTGCTCAAACTTTTGTAGGGCACGGTTCGCAAATTCCCAAGAACGTGGTGTTGGAAAGGCCATCGGATTTTTTGCCGCATCAAATTCGAAAATTAGATCAGGCCGAAATCGCAGAAAAGCGATCACACGTTCATCGATTTTATTGGCATAAGCCCAAGCCACCCAATCATCTAGGTTAACATCGACCTCATAATGCGAGAAACGATTCGCCAATGGCGCCGGCATGGTATAAGTCACGCCTCTATCCCCCTGCCGGTTACCCGCAGCTAAAATAGCCCAACCGTCCGGTACTTCATACTGACCCAAGCGACGATCCAGAATCAGTTGGTAGGCGGCAGCCGACACACTAGGCGCCGCCGATGTGATTTCATCTAAAAATAGAATCCCTTTACCGCCATGCCTTTGCTCATCCGGCAACATCGCAGGGATTGCCCACTCGACAGCCTTTTCTTGTCGAAACGGAATACCACGCAAATCGCTTGGTTCCATTTGTGACAGCCGAATATCAATCATCGCCACTTGGTTACGCTCAGCGACTTGCGCCACAATTTGCGACTTACCGACACCCGGTGGGCCCCATAACATGACCGGGGTATGCTGGCCTGATTGTGCGGCATGAAACTCTTTATCAAGAATATTATTTAAATAAGCGGGACGCATGCTGACTCTGTTCTTAATCCTTTGTGGTCTAGAGGAAAGTGATAACTGTCTGATAAATCGGTTTTAAACCAAGGCACTAAAAACCTGCTTTTTTGTACCATTCACTGGCTTTTTCTTCATCTTTCGCAATCAATGTACCCTGCTCATACATCATCGCAAGCGTAGTTTGCGAGCCAGCTAGACCTTGTTCAGCCGCCTTGGTAAACCAATAGACTGCCTTTTCTCCATCTTTTTCTGTGCAGTCGCCTTCCATATACATGAAACCCAAGCCATGTTGAGCCAGTGGGTGTCCTTGTTCGGCAGCAGCATTCATCCAACGAAAAGCCGCTTCTGGATTAGCCTTATTACCAAGACCATTCTGCAACATAATAGCGCAGCGGTGTTGGGCATCAGCGTAACCACTTGCCGCTAGCGGTGACAACAACTGCATTGCACGTGAGAAATGTTTGGACTCAAAGGCTTGTATGCCACTAGCAAAATCAATCTCTTCCGAATCATCCATAGCGTTTAATCCTGTCATGTTTTAAGCCGCGTAGTTTAAAACAAAGCAAAGGACTGCCGAATACCCCGGTTGAGCCGTTAAAAACAAGATATTAACTCATTTAAAATCAATGACTTACCCGCCCCTCCATGGGGATATATAGGATTCGCAGCACATTTTGTATGCTCGGCGACCATTTACCAGATTAATAAACTGTGACTATAGACTTGGATCGTACCCAATTAGAGATTGATGCCTTTATGCGTAGCGTCGTTGGACGTGTCGCAACTGGCCCTGAATACAGCAAAAATCTCTCTTTTGCTGAGGCAAGAGATACGCTGAAATATATCCTGCGCGATCAAGTAGACCCAGTCCAAAGCGCTGTTTATCTAATTGCCTTGCGTATGAAGCGTGAGACCAGTGACGAGAATGGTGGCAGCCTGCAAGCCTTATTAGATGCCTGTGATCGTGTAACGGCAGAAGTCGATCAGGTGATCGATATTGCTGAGCCTTATGATGGCTACATGCGCGGTGCACCGGTGATGGCCTTTTTACCCGCCTTACTCGCAGCCTGTGGCCTACCAGCTCAGAGCCATGGCCTTGAAGATGTCGGGCCAAAATTTGGTGTCACGCACCGTAAAGTCATACGAGCTGCGGGCAAAGCAGTAGACCTTAACCCTCAACAGGCGGTCGCCAAGATCAATGATCCTGAGTGTGGTTGGTCCTATATTGATCAAGCACAGTTTTGTAAGCCATTGCATGACTTAGTCGGCCTGCGCAAACGCATTATTAAACGTCCTGTATTGACTACAGTTGAAGTCTTACTTAAGCCAATTTGTGGCAGGGTATCGACGCACTTGATGACGGGGTATGTGCATAAGCCCTATCCGCCCGTGTATGAAGCCCTAGCGAAGCTCGCTGGCTTTGACTCCAGCGTCATTATTCGAGGTGTTGAAGGCGGTATTACACCAGCCTTAAACAAACCAGCGAAGTATTTTGAATATCATGGTCTTGAAGGTGCCTTGGAAGAGGTCAACATGACCCCTACAGATCTTGGCATTGATCAGAATCAGCGTTGTGAGCCAGTACCCGCATCGGTAATACGCGAGGTCACCGGTGAAGAGCCGGTAGTGGACGTAGAAGCACTCGCTAAAGTTAGTGCCGAAGCTGGTTTAGCAGCACTTGATGGAAAAGCAGGAGCAGCGCAAGACTGTTTGCGTTATTCTGCCGCCATTATGCTGAAGCATTTAGGAAAAGCAGATACACTTCGCGCTGGCGCCGATATCGCACAGAAGGCTATCGATGCAGGAACAGCACTAAAGAGATTTGAAGCGTTTTAATAAACGCCGCACTATTTATACATTTTCAAACAGGAGCAGAACAATGGATCAAACTTATCGCGACACAGTAACATCAATGGAAGCGCAGGGCGTTGACCCAGAATACGTATTGGGTTGGCAAGGTGGTTACTTGGGTCACCCAGAGCGTGAAGAACAACGTGTAAACGAAGCCTATTCAGCAGGCTTTAGTGATGGTCAAGAAAAGACCACTGACAACTTTTCAAGTTGGGCTAAATAATCAAGATTGCATAGACACTGCCAACCTCCGAGATGGCAGTGTCTTTTAGCATCACGCTATTGTCCTGATAGGTGTCGGTAGTACTCCCTACTCTGGGGGTATAGTTCTAACTGGTCACCCTGCATTACTGTAAAAACCAATCCTTTCTGGCGATTTATCACAGTCAGATCCCAGCCTTGTTCTGGCAGCTGTCTCAGACTTAAAAGCGGTAGCCCATGGTCTGCGCTTGTTAGCAATTGCCGATAAAACTTTTTTGCTTCTTCCCTATCCATTGGGCTCTCATCGACCTCACTATGCAGACGTCGGACATACTGCATGCGCGCAAACGCACTCAACTTGCCACGCCCGGGTGTTATCTGCTTATCATCCACTCGTACCGTTACGGCCTGCTCAAAGTATTCTTTTTGTTTCAAGGAGTAACGATAGGCGGTAAGCAGATACTGCCCCTCAGATTCACCCGACCAATGCGACCAAGTCGTGCAGCGTTGATCCCCTACAAGACAATGCTCAGTGGTAGGCAAACGATCAAAAAACAAAAAATGGTGTCTAGGCTGTCTTTCTAGTAGTCCAGCAATCGGCGCAATCACCTGATAGTCCACCTCTCTCGCCAATAGCTGTAGACAAGCCTCACGGACATTACCTTCTAGCAAACGAATTCTAGCGATATAAAAATATTCCATATCGCTGGTTAATAAGAATTGAACTTGAGACTGTTGGTTTGACGCAGTCTTATGCACGGCTTGAGCAAATAAAATGTAATTATTGAGCGCATAAAACTCAACAACCTCGTCCGCACTACCGACATAACAGTACTCAACCCGTTTTGGAGTGACGGACGATTGTGTTGGCCCCGCCTGCGAAGTCGCCTGCCAAAATAAGCCTACTAGTGTGACTAAGCTTACTGAAAGGAGATGCTTACTCATCACCCCAAGTGCCATTTTCAGGTATCGGTGGCATCTCGAAATCAGAATTATCCAAAGATTCACCCATACCAGTCATAACACGCTGTATTCCTTTCACTACCTTAGGCACCTCAACATCGATCACATAATCAGGAATCCATTTTTGATCCTTCGCACCCATCACTGCCATCACACAATTACCCGCGACCCGCTTCAGACCAAAACCAGGCCCCTCATCAACGTCATAGTGACAATCAGAGTACGCATCCATGCGCACATTCAATAATTCAATGAATTGCTTGCGATGTTCACCGGGACCATTGGAATCTAAGCGATTATCGTGCACTAAATTCGCCAAGTTGACACCCAAGGCATTAATAAAACGGACACGCTCTTCTTCCTCTAGCTCGCCAAAGGTCATGCGATCAACCACATGCAGAGAGAAGGCGAGAAATTCACAGATCACATCCATGCGCTGTGAATGAGTATTGGTTTCAAACCCTTCATTCTCCAAACTCAAACAACTATCAGCTGCAAGCATCCAAATATTACTGCTAACCACTGAAGCAATCTGTTCTGGACTGCGTTCATGCTGCGTCTGATTCCATTTCGCTTTTAATCTGGCCATATCTTTTGCTGATTCCTAATCGACTGTAAACATTGAGCGACAGGACAAACACTGTTGCCTTGCTTGTAATTTAACACTAAGCCGATTATACCTCTAAAGCTATGAATACTGATCTCCTTTCTGCACAAGTCCAACACAACTGCAATATTGCCGATGCTCGTCATGCCGGCAATTTCACCCTCTGCATTTATCTTATGAAAATGCGTGAGTTCTATCGCTGGTCAGAAAAGCTGGCCTACCAAGACATTCTAGCTAGTGACTCTGTAGGCCAATGGGTTACTGAACGTGAAACGGTATGGCAACAGCTTGAAGAGGATGATTTTCAACCTTTAAGCATTGACGGTCAGCAGTATGATCCGTTCGATACTGATACCGTCAACCAGCTATTAAACCCTCAGGGCTTAATTTACAGCGGTGGGCTTGGCGCCAATCAAACACCGCATTTCTTTCTTGCCAAAAAACTCAGTAGAGAAACACATGACGGCTATAATATTTTCATTAGTGGCCAAGAATATGCCCGCGATCTAGCATCGCCACCAGCCATGACCTTAGGCAACAATATCTTCATTCGCAGGCAATCAATTGCACGCATGATCTGGGAAAAGGTTCAAGAATGGCGCTGGCATGGCAATGAAAACGGCATGTCTAGAGCGATGGAATACTACTCATTTGAAAAAGACGTCAATACGGCCTTAGACACTATGGCTGAAGTCGAAGCCGAGGCGATTAAACTTCATGAAATTGGCGAAATTGCAGCAAGTCAGATGATTGGCCCTGCTTGGAAACAGATGTTACTTGAAATTAACAACGCACGTGTTGAACTGAAACTGCGAGCGATTAAAGACCTGTTAGCCGATGCATTATCGACCTTACCTACTCTGATTGAACGTAAGCAAATAGCCTCCCTTCATTTTTATGCCGGCAATATGAACGCGACACGAAAAGAACTCTGCCCCTCGTTCATGAGTGCTTACAAGCAGTGGCATGAAGATAAGAACAACGAAGACTTTGCGGCGTGGGTAAACCGTAGTCAGCACTATTGGCATGATATCATGCAGCAATGCCTAGCTCTTTTTGCCGCACAAAAAACAAGCTCAGAGATAGATGCCTTTTTAACGGCCCAACCATTTAAATCATGAAAGAAAACCGCTTAGTAACCATTCAAGAATGCAAACCTGGAAGCTTTGTCTTTCAAAAGAACAATGCCTTGGCTGCAGATTTTTGTACCGATGTGATTCGCCGATTTGAAGAATGCCCACAGGACCAATATCTAGGTCGTGTCGGTCAAATGGCCAATGAGGATAACAGCATTAAACGTTCTACCGACCTGGTCGTCAGTGGCAAGCCTCATTGGCAAGATGTCGATCGTGCTTTGTTTCAATCTTTAGGTGTTGCGATTCGAGAGTTTCGCCTGCAGTACCCGTTCTTTTCTGGATCATTCAAAGATATGGGTTACGGCTTACAACGCACATCACCAGGTGAGTTTTATCATTGGCACATCGACGGTGGCAGCCATGAATTCAGCCAACGTCAGTTAGTCGCTATTTGGTATTTAAATGATGTCGAAGGCCCAGGTGGTGAAACTGAATTTTCATCACAAGACCTAAAGATCACACCACGCCAGGGCAGCCTTATCTTATTTCCGCCCTTTTGGACACATGAACACCGCGGTGTTGCTCTACAACAAGGCAGTAAATATATCGCCACAACATGGGTCGTATTCGCCTAATTGGTTTAAATGATACCGTCATTCCGCTACGGCACACCTGCAAACAGCAAACAATGGCAGGCTTATTATCAATTCCGCTGGCAGCAGCTCAGAGCCCCCCTGGGTCTCGCGCTGGGCAGTGAACGTGACGCTTTAGAAGAGCAGGCTTATCACCGAATTTGTTTAACTGAAGATGGCACCATCTTAGCAGTCGGGCGCATTCATTATGAAACAACAAAGGAAAACTTACAGTGTGGCCGTATTCGCTACATGGCAGTGACTGCCGAGTTTCAAGGGTTCGGCATCGGCCGTGAGTTGGTTAGACAGCTACTTACTGATGCACGCAATCGCGGGGTCACAGACTGTTACCTACATGCGCGCGAAAAGGCCTGTGGCTTTTATCAAGCATTGGGCTTTAAGCTACTGGAGCGCGTCAAATCAGAGCTCGATCAGCCCCACTTCTTGATGCAGATACAGCTGACGTAATAATTAGTAACCAACAATCACGATCAGTTAACCACAATAGACTTCACTGTCTAAGCATCGGCCATCGCAAACTCGGTCTGAGTCATGTCACCACCCGTATCAATATCCACTCGATCGACGCCCGGTAGTGTACGTAAAATATAGCCCGCCATTAGCGTTGCTATCTTTTCATTCTCGGAGTCCAAGGCTGTCAGAATTCTATCAGCTGCAATTTGGCAACGCTGAATGCCATCAGGCTCACCCACCCATTGTCGGCTCATCTGCCAACCAGCATCCATATCATCATCCATGCGTTGAAAAAAATCAGCTGCTTCAGCTAACATATAATCTGGAACTTCGATTGGAATCGTTCTTTCGTCTACAATAACTTTTAGTATCATGAGGGTACGGCTTTATTTAGCATAATGAGCTTATTGAAACGCAGTATAACGGGAAGAATTAAATTTTGCTGATCCAACTTAAACAGGTGCTAGGCACACAACAACTGACAAAGATTGCTGAATTACTTGGAACAGCACAGTTTGTCGATGGCAAACTCAGTGCAGGCGATATTGCAGCAACCGTTAAACATAACCAAGAGCTGGCTATGAATGACCCTTTGACACAGCAATTAAATGCCTTGGTGATGAATAATCTCCTGCGCCATAAAACCTATCAACAGGCGGCCCTGCCCCTACGCATTGCCAGCCCATTTTATGCCTGCTATGAAACCGGCATGGAATATGGCGAGCATATCGATGACCCGATCATGGGTGGGCAAGATAAATACCGCTCTGATATTGCGATCACCCTATTTTTAAATTCACCCGAGGAATACGAGGGTGGTGAGCTTGTAATCGAAACCAGTTTAGGTGAGCAGGTCATTAAGTATCCAGCCGGTGATGCTGTGCTCTATCCTGCCAGTAGCCGCCACCGAGTGGCACGGGTGACCAAAGGCAAACGACAAGTTGCCGTCACTTGGGTACAAAGCGCTGTGCGTGATGCTGAAAAACGCGAACTACTCTACCAACTCAGCTGTGCTCGCGAAAAACTATTGCGCAAGCAACCAACAGAAACTTATACCAAACAAGTTGACTCAAGCTATGTCAACCTAGTGCGTCGCTGGAGCGACATTTAACGCCTCACTGATGGACGGACCCAAAATACTATGCAACTACAAGACCATATCCGCGACATTGCGGACTTCCCCACGGCCGGTATTCTCTATCGTGATATCACGCCCTTACTCAAATCTGCTGCCGCCTTCAGCCATGTTATAGAACAGTTCAGACTGCGTTATATGGATGCGAAGATCGATTATGTTATTGGCATTGAATCACGAGGTTTTATCTTTGGAATGCCGCTAGCCAACGCATTAGGCGTCGGTTTTATACCGGTGCGAAAACCGGGCAAACTGCCCGCTGAGCATTACTCGGTAGCCTATCAGTTAGAGTATGGCGAAGATTCTCTGGAGATACACAAAGATGCTATTGAAGACGGTGCTCGTGTCGTCTTAATCGATGATTTACTCGCTACCGGTGGCAGTGCCAACGCAGCGGCCCAATTATTGCAAAATTTTAACTGCGAACTACATGAGTTTGCTTTTGTGATTGAATTAAGCGAGCTTGCTGGCCGTGAACAGTTAACATCTTTTGGTAAATCTCACAGCTTGATACGCTACTAAAGTTGTACAACCGATACCTAATAGCGTTTCCAAGGGATTGCTAGACTAGGGTCTGAGCACGTAAAATAGTGTGCAATATCAAGTCCTCGTAGTAAGGAATTCTAATGATTAAATACATAGTGACACTAACCTGGCTAACTCTAGTTTATACCAGTCAGGCATCGGCATTGGGCGGAGGCATGGACTTAAAGGACGGCTTGTTCTGGCATGCTGATCGCGACCACAATCAGCAGATCACACAAGAGGAAGCGAAAGAAGTTTACTCTCTTGGCAAAAAAGAAGTGTTTGAAAAATACGACACCAGTGGTGAGGGTGTCATAACGAAATTCGAGTTTTACGACTATTTCAACCGTCGCAGTGATACCGAATAAGAATCAAGTCTAGCTGACTTCAACTAGGGAGTTGCTGCTTTCGGCGAAAAATAGATCTCGGCAACATCACCGTCAACTAGCTTCTGCTGCTGATCAACGAGCTCCGCGTCTGCATCATTCCAACCGCGCAGACCGGTCTTTAGCGAGATAGCCTGCTCAAAGCCCAATCGTTTTAAGGTGTCTGCAGCCAAGCAACTGCGTCGACCCGAACGACAGATCACAATCACCTGCTGCGCACGAGCATCCGCTAAACGTGGCTCAGTTTCATCAAAGCCATATTCACTAGCCGCCTCCAAAATACCGCGTGGAATATTGAGCGAGCCTCGGATATGCATGCTCTGAAATTCATCTGCCTCACGCACATCAATCAGCAAAAGATTAGGCTGTTGTTCAAGAGCTGCCTGCAAATCCCATGGCATCCATTGTTCGACGCGCGCGGTCGCATCGGCTACTAATTGATCAAATGTTTTCATCTTGTTGCTGTTGCTTAAATCCTAGTTTTGCTTACTTGCACGCAAACCATGCTCAACCGCTATCACTGCAGCTTCAACTCGTGAATGAATATTCAACTTACGCAAAATAGCCTTCACATGCAGCTTCACCGTGCCATCAGAGATACCCAAGTTACGCGCAATCACTTTATTACTTTGACCTTCAGCAAGCAGACTGAGAATTTCAGCTTCACGCGGAGTGAGGTCATCAATCGGGCTAGGCTCGGTCTCCAGAATGGGCTCACCCTTAACCACACGCGCTAGAATCTGAGTCAGGTTGGGTGCAACCACAGTTTCGCCTTTAACAATCTCGCGCAAAGCAGCGACCACATCATCCGGCTCCATTTCTTTCAATAGGTAGCCCTTGGCACCATTACGCAGAGCTTCCACCAAGTCTCGCTCATCATTGCTAGTGGTTAACATCACCACTGGAGCTTCGAACTTGTTCGCCTGCAAATTCTTCAGTACCTCAAGCCCCGTAATCGTCGGCATTCGCATATCCAGCAAGACAATATCAGGTAATAACGTTTGAGCGAGACGAATTCCTTCTTGACCGTCACCGAGTGAAGCAACGACCTCAATATTGTGTCGCTCTAACAATCCTTGTAAACCATCACGGAATAACGTGTGGTCGTCGATAATCAGTACGCGCAAATGTGTACCCTCACCTTAGTTGGTTGTTTATGTTTCATGACTGAATTCTAGAACAATTCGTGTTCCTTCGCCTGGTTCACTTTCAATTTCCAGTACACCACCAAAACGGCGGGCACGATCTTGCATGATAGAGAGGCCGATATGCTCACCACTGTGACTACTGCTTTGTGGTTCTTTAAACCCAACCCCATCATCCTCTATGAGTACTTTATAGCCACCCTTTCGATCACCGGTCATCATAATGCGCACATTTTCTGCTTCACTATGTTTACGAATATTGTTCAGTGACTCCTGCATGATACGCAAAACATGGAATTCCGTCTCCGCTGGTAGATTAGCCTCAGGCCATTCATTCTGGAAAAAAATCTGAATATCATCATTTACCTGACGGAAACGCTCTATAGTCTGCTCCACCGCTGAAATAAGATTGGCCAAGACGGTTGGCGAACGAAAATGTGCGATTAACTCGCGGATCTCAGAATGTGCTTCAGTGACCGTCGCTTCAACCTTCTCTAATTCGTCCCACACCTGAACTTCATTACCCTGCTGCAGACTTTGATCTAGCAGCCGCACTCTAAAGCGGATGCTGGTTAAAGTCTGTGCCAGCGAATCATGCAGTTCATTGGCAATATGGGTACGCTCACGCATGATCGATAACTGTGTTTTTTGCTCATCGAGCTTTTCTCGCTCGATAGCAGCACCTAAATGTCGACCCACACTGGTTAGGGTCTCTTGTAAACCTTCAAAATCATTCAAACTTTCTTCTGGCAGATAAAGGCTAAAGACACCAAGTAACTTGCCATGATATTGCAGAGGAATCAGTAGTAGGTGTGTCTTTTCCGAGGAAAAAAATCGGCGACAGATATCCGGACTGCAAACACTGACATTCGCTTGTAATAAGGGAAAAGTCTCAACATCAGCCGTTTCTTTAATGTATTCCTGACGATGCTCAGCATAGCGCAGTAGACCTTCATCATCACAATTAATGTGGCTCACCAAATGTTGGTTACCAATATCATTAGTAACCGTCGCGCTGGCTGCTTGCGCGTTAATTAGCTCACTGGTGGTATGTAGAAATCGCGTCAATAATGAGTCGACGTTTTCCGAGCTGTTGATACTGCTGGCAATATCATAAAGAATCGATAGTGAGCGTGTTTTCTGGGCAATGTAAGCGGTGTGCCTCTGTACTTGAATTTCAGCATCACGCGATAGAGAGCGCAGCATTTCAGCAATAAAATTCAAATCTTGATCTAGTTCGCTGTACTCATCAACCGCCTTAAAACTCAATTGAACATCAAAATTACCTGCCCGAATACGTTGGATCCAAGCCGCTATGATTTCGCTGGGCCGCACGTATTGCAGCCAGACTCTGATTGCAATCAAAAGCAATAAGCTAATTGCGAATAAAATACTACGCTGCAGCTCCGTTATGCCAAAGGCAGCGGCCAGCAACAGCAACAGACTGCATACAAATACGAATAACAGTACAACGCTTTGCTTGATACGCATACGAGGTCTCAAAGACTGTCAACTAAAGCCTTAGCCTAGTCTGCAGACTCTGCTGTAGGTGGCTTGTAGTTTGGATCATTTGGATTGAGAAAAACAAAGTGAAATTGTTTAGGCTCTAATTCGACATAATCGATCACCGTGCCTTGCAACAATGGCAGACTGGTTTTAGCCACCACAATACTCACACCGTGAGATTCAAAACTAGCATCCTCACCAGTAGAATTTCCAACATCATCGAAACCCATGCCGTAGTGCAGTGAGCCATCTGCATTTTTAGTGGCCGCTAAACGCAATGGCAACATATCCACTTGCGATTCAATCGCTGCTTTTTTTATTTGTCCTGCTGCTACTTCTGAAACACTAATATCTTCCATGGATTTAACCTAAACCTTCCGAATTTTTACAATGTAATGCGAACAGTATACCAGCCCGCAGGTTAAGCTTACTTCACACAACTCACGACAAAGTTTAAAAACCGACTGACCCATTGGTTTTGCTCGGTATGTCGCTGGTGCGCATAACAGGCCAATGTATTCTGCACGCGTAAGCCATCCTGCTTACCAACAATACCTTGGCCACGTGTAATGGCAAAACTCATAGCGTAGCTTTGCCCAAAATCAGTCAGCTCGGAGTAATGAAATTCATGTGCATTCATGCTCTCAACCTGCACCGACGGCCATAAACTCTCGGCGGTGTCTTTGAAACAGGTATAACCGCGGCCTTGCGGCTTCTCAGTCATTACACAGTCGGCATCAATCAAACCGACCATTTCACTGCGTTGGCCTTTTTCTACAATAGCATTACAAAGATACATCAGACCGCCACATTCAGCATAGGCGGGCATCCCATTTTGCAGTGCTTGCTTGATTTCACGGCGTAAGCGACTGTTATGTTCGAGCTGCTGCGCTTTGCGCTCAGGAAAACCACCACCGATAAACAAGGCATCTGCCGCCGGTAGTCGTTCGTCGTGCAGGCTATTAAAGGGCACCAATTCTGCACCTAGTGCTGCAAAAGTTTCCAAGTCATCTGGGTAATAAAAACCAAAGGCCTCATCATGAGCATAGGCAACGCGTAATCGACGTGAAGAAACTGCGGCCTTGCTCGCTGGCATGATGCTATCGCTAGTATCGATGGCGGCAGCATTTTGCAATAACAGATCGAGATCAACCTGTTGTTCAATCACCTTAGCGAGGGCCTGTATGCGGGCATCGGCAATGGCATCCTCATTGCTTGGAATCAAACCAAGGTAACGCTCTTCTACAAACACGTCATCGTTACGTTGCACAGCGCCTAAAACAGGGATATCGGTATAATGCGCTATCACTTGACGCAATTTCTGCTCATGTCGCGCACCGCCAACAAAATTTAGGATGACCCCACTAATAGTCACCTCGGGGTCAAACTGCTGATAGCCCAATAATAAGGGTGCAACACCGCGGATCGTGCCTCGACAATCCAACACCAGCACAACCGAGCTGCCCAAGAGCTTCGCTAATGCCGCATTACTATTAGAACCCTCCAAATCCAACCCGTCATAAAGCCCTTTATTGGCTTCAATCAGAGCAAGATCAGCATCGGAACTTTTGGTTTTGAATAAGGCTTGAATCTCGGCCTCGGTCTGCGTCCAGAAATCCAGGTTATAACAATCTCGTTTTGCCGCTGTGCTTAACCACATAGGATCGATATAATCAGGACCCTTCTTAAACGGTTGTACGCGTAAACCACGTGCAACTAGCGCGGCACAGATGCCGCTGCTTATGATTGTTTTGCCGGAAGATTTATGTGCGGCAGAAATGAGAATTTGGCCCATAGGCTTAAATGGCTAAGAACTGTAAGAAAATGATGCTTTTACGATGCAAGGTGACGGTTCTCACTTTAGCACTCCAACCCAGCGATAGCGAACACAGTGACCTCAACTAACAACGGTTCTATGCCAAAAATTGGCCTAATCAGTCTCGGCTGTCCGAAGGCATTAGTCGACTCCGAACGGATTATTACGCAACTGCGCTCAGAAGGTTATGAAATTGCGCCCGACTATGAGGGTGCTGACGCGGTCGTCGTCAATACCTGTGGCTTTATTGATTCAGCAAAACAAGAATCATTGGAGACCATCGCTGAAGCCTTAGAAGAAAACGGCAAAGTCATTGTGACTGGTTGCATGGGCGTCAATGCCGACGATGTCAGTGCGATCCCAGCTGAAGTTTTAAGTATCTCTGGGCCACAAGACGTTGATAGCGTGATGCGTAGCATCCGATCTGCGGCGCCCATCCAGAACGATCCCTTCACGAGTTTAATTCCACCACAGGGAATTAAACTAACGCCTAAACACTATGCGTATATCAAGATTTCCGAGGGCTGCAATCACAAATGTAGTTTTTGCATTATCCCATCCATGCGCGGCAAATTGGCGAGCCGAGAGCTTGGCAGCATTATGCAAGAGGCCGAAGCACTAGCCGCAGCTGGCGTTAAAGAATTACTTATCATCTCACAAGATACTAGCGCCTATGGTCTCGATATCCGCAATGAGGCTCAGATGTGGCGCGGACGTGTCTATCAAAACACCTTGCTCGACCTCTGTTCTGCATTGGCAGAGTTAGGTATTTGGGTACGTCTACATTACGTTTACCCTTACCCGCATGTAGAAAAAATTATCCCTTTGATGGCTGAAGGTAAGATTTTGCCTTACATCGACGTGCCATTTCAGCACGCTAGCCCAAGCATCCTGAAAGCAATGAAACGTCCGGCCTCTAGCAGCAACACCATGACCCAAATTAATCGCTGGCGTGAAATCTGCCCTGATATCGCTATTCGCAGCACCTTTATTGTCGGCTTCCCTGGTGAGACTGATGATGATTTTGAGCAATTACTCGATTTTCTGCGTGAAGCCCAACTTGAGCGGGTTGGCTGTTTTCAATATTCACCCGTACAGGGCGCGAGCGCGAATGCCATCGCAAATCCAGTAGCAGATGAAGTTAAAGAAGAACGTTGGCATCGCTTCATGCAAACACAGGCAGAGATCAGTGAAGACAAGTTAGAAGAAAAAGTGGGTCGTAGCTTAGAGGTCTTGATCGATCAGATTGATGAGGAAGTCGCCACTGCTAGGAGTTACGCCGATGCACCTGAGATTGATGGTGTAGTCCGCGTCTATGGCGGTGAAGATTTAGCGGTCGGTGATATTATCAAGGTCAATATCGAAGAAGCCACTGAGTATGACTTAATCGCAAGCGTTGCAGATTAACATCAGCAGGCGGTATTTTGAGGCCCCTCCATACGACAACTAGTTGATCTACAAGCTAGTTTCTCTGAGTGAGACGCAGGTTTATATGCGCCTTTTTTATAATCCACAGTTTCACTATGACATTTTAACACTAAAGAATTGTGCATAAACGGTTGCACCCTTAGCTGGGGGCGAGATAATGTAACAATGCACCACCCAAGGTGTAATAAAGCAACACGCAAATACAACAGAGGTTCATTTTTAGTGGAAACAATACCTGCAACCCTGATTCCTGGTGATGGAATCGGTCCCGAGATCGTCGATGCCACCTTACAAGTATTAGAGGTTTTAGGCGCAAAGTTTGATTGGGACACGCAACTTGCCGGTATGGCGGCATTAGACGCCCATGGCGACCCTCTTCCAGAAAATACTATCGCTAGCATCCATAAAACAAAGCTCGCGCTAAAAGGGCCTCTGACAACGCCTGTTGGCGATGGCTTTCGCTCTATCAACGTCCGTTTACGCGAAGAATTTAAACTGTTTGCCAATGTTCGTCCGGCCCGTAGTTTTTTAGTTGGTGGCCGCTTTGAAAACGTTGACTTGGTCCTTATTCGGGAAAATTTAGAAGGGCTTTATGTCGGTGTTGAACATTACATTCCGATTGCTGATGACCCACATGCGGTAGCTGAGGCCTCTGGCATTATCACCCGTCATGGTTGTACCCGTTTTGCCGAGTTTGCGTTCAATTGGGCGATACGTAATAACCGCAAACGTGTCACCATCGTCCATAAAGCTAATATCTTAAAGATGCTGACCGGTTTGTTCTTAGAAACTGCGACTAATATCGGTAAAAAATACACGGATAAGCTGGCAGTCGATGAACGCATTGTCGACAACTGCGCGATGCAGTTAGTACTCAACCCTAACCAGTTTGATGTGCTTATTACGACCAATATGTTTGGCGATATTTTATCAGATGAAATTGCTGGCTTAGTTGGTGGTCTAGGTTTGGCACCTTCGGGAAACATCGGCGAAGATGCTGCTATTTTCGAGGCTGTGCACGGATCAGCACCTGATATTGCAGGCAAGCAATTAGCCAACCCAACCGCCTTAATGCTCGCATCTGCACTCATGTTAGATCACGTCGAAGAGCATGAAAAAGCGACACGCCTGCGTGAAGCCTTAGATGCTCAACTCGCTTCAGGTCAACATCTAACCGGCGATCTTGGCGGTAGTGCATCAACGTCTGAGTTCACTCAGCAGATTATTGCTCGTCTGTAACAGCTATCAGCCCATGTCAGAGGCATAAAAAAAGCGGGCCCTGAACAATTCAGAGCCCGCTTTTTTTGATCAAGCCTTACCTACCGAAGACCGTCTTATTTCTTATGACTAACGATGTTGTCTGCTAGGCTCTCAGGTAAGAAATCTAGAATCGCTACGCCCACTGTCACTAAGAGTAAAGTAATGGCGATGCCACCAAAGCCCAACAGCATTTCCCATAGGCTCGGTGTATAAGCGTTGACCTCGCCATCAAAGAAACTACTGCTCACTTCCATCCCCGGGAACATCTCTAATGGAAAGGCTTGTCCGCCGACAATAACGATATAAATGTGCGCCATACCACCAAGTAATACCAATGCACAGGCTGCCAATAATGCCCGCCTACAATCCCGGGTTTGTGGTGCATAGATCAAAGCCAGCGGCACTATGCCACCGAGTAAAATCTGCACATACCAAAATAACTGCGTAAAAATTCCCCCATCTACTAGAAGAAATTTCTCTACTGCGTGATGTTCTGTCGCATACAAGTTAGTCACGTGATAGACCGCTACAAAATACATCACTGCGGCAATAAAAATACCCAGCAGGTGACGTAGCCGATTAACGATTAAATCACCAACCGGGCGCTCACTCCATCGATAACTAGCGAGCATAACGATAATGTAAAAGGCTAAACCAATAGCGAACGACATCATAATGAACATCGGTGCCAACATCGCCGTGTCATAGGCACTACGTGCCACCAAGAAACCAAAGATTGAGCCGGTACCAGTGGTCAGAATTAGACGCCAGATAAAGGCGAATAGGCCTACTTGCTTACTATATTTCTGCATGCCGTAATCCATCATGCACCACATGTAGACACCAACAATACCGAAGAAACCGGTGTAAAGCAGAATATTCCAAGCAAAGATCGACTTAAAGTTATAGGTTGTCATCGCAACGATTAGACGATCAGGTCGACCCAAATCTAATACTAGTACTGCCAGCCCGCCGGCTAGTAGTGCAATCGCTAACAGCGCTGACAATCGGCCTAATGGTTTGTATTCGGTCTTACCAAAAACCGAGGCTATAGAGGCGACATTCAGTGCGCCAGAAGCAGCAACAATCAGAAAGACCGCGAATACATGAGGCATACCCCAGACGATTTGATTGTTCATGCCGCTTATGACATGACCTTCAACTTCCATGTGGTGTGCTGATAGCACGCCAATCATCGCAATTAGACCGAGACCAATTAATAAGGCCCAATATTTAGGAGAACGCGCATCGATCGCGCCATATCGTAAAGTATCCATACTTATAGTCCCTGGTAGCGAACGCCGGTATTCAATCCGAGATCAGCTCGAATCTGGGTACCGCCATGGGCTTTAAGTTGCTTCGAGATATCACTCGCTGGATCATTAAGATCACCGAAAGTGATCGCTTCATGACCCGCCTTTGAACAGGCTTCAGCACAAGCAGTAGTATTATCACCCGCATCAATCTTATGGACACACATATTACAGCTTTCAACACAGCCTTTACCACGTGGTGTGTCTGGCAGCTGATTCTCTAGCGTTTCGTGTACAAATGAACGCGCTTTATAGGGGCAGGCCATCATGCAATAGCGACATCCAATACAAGTGTGCATGTTAACTAGGACGATGCCATCTTCACGTTTAAAGGAAGCGCCCGTTGGGCAAACATCGACACAGGGTGGATTTTCACAATGCTGACACATTATTGGAAATGACTTGTCATTATCCGTACTTGGGTCTTTAACCGTCAGTTTGCGAATCCATTGCGAGTCAGTAGTCGAACCTTCTTTAGGCCAAAGACCATGCTCATCGTTACAGGCGGTGACGCAATCGTCACAATCTTCTGCACACTGATTGACGTTAACTAGCATACCCCAACGTACCGCATTACTGACGGCTTGCTCTGCGGGTTTTGCTGCTGCGGTTTGATAGAGCATGACGCCAGGGGCAACAGCTAATCCGCTAGCACCAACAAGACCACTGATAAAGGTACGCTTACCTCGATCTACAGCGTGACTTGCATCGTGTTCTGACTTGCTCAGAAATGCGTACTTCTTATTTATCTCATTCATTACGGCTGTCGAGTATTGAGAATTAATTCGGTTGCGCTGACGTGAACTGAGTTGCTCTGAAGGGCTTCAAGTTGACTCTGTTGACGTGCTGCACGTATGACATGCTCTGGTCGATCTGCATGACAACTGAAGCAATCGATAGACACTGCTGCAGTCGTATGACAAGACGCACAAAAATGCTCTTCGCTGTTGGAATAATGCGCGTAAGCACCCGCCTCATTTGGCGTAATATGACAATCGATGCAATTCTTTAAGCTATGCTTTGTCGTCCGAATACCACGCAAGACGGTTTCATCACGATGATTTAGTACTGTCTTAAAGTGATTAACGCGCATCCACTGTGCGTCTTCAACGCACTCCTCACCTTTCGGTGGAGGAACCTTAGATGCATGCTGGTCGACTGCATGAGCCGTGGTCATACTCAGAATTAACACCAGAGCAAGACCAAGGATATGCGAAGTTACAGCTAACTTTGACAAGAGTGTTCTCATAATAGTCGTTTACTTCTACTACTGGACGTCAAACGTCAGTATTACTTAGTGATCACCTAGCGCCATGTCGATGTAGCCTGTAGGGCAGACATCGGAACAAATATGGCAACCAATACATTTTGCGTAGTCAGTATCAACATAACGACCTGTTGTTTTCTTATCTTTACTAACTCGGAAAACGGCATCTTGTGGACAGTAGATAACACAGTTATCACACTCAAAACACATACCACAGCTCATACAACGCTTAGCTTCTTCAACCGCTTCTGCTTCAGAAAAACCAATGACACGCTCTTCAAAATGACCAAGTACAGTTTCAGAATCAGGCACTTCTGTGTCACGTTGGCCACGTGGCGTATAATCAAAATGAGCTAGGTACAATCGATCTGACGAAATCACTTCTTGCGCTGAGCGATCTTCGTAGTTGTGCACTGAGAATGCTGCTTCATCAGTACCCCAATGATCACCACGTTCATAATCACCCGGCTCTAATCCAGTCTCTTGTAACTTAGACAGTAGACTAAAGTGATGTACATCGACTTTAGGGCGCTTTGACATTTCACTTTCAGCTAGATAATGATCAACACTATCCGCACAGATTGATGCTTGACCAATCGCTGTTGTTAATAGGTGTGGACGAATAATATCACCACAGACAAAGTGGCCTTCTTTCTCTGGCACTTGGTAATGCTTATCAGCGTCAATCAGACCGCGTCCATTATCCATACCTTCTAACCCTTCAAGATCTCCACCTTGACCAATCGCTGATACGATCAAATCACATTCGATATCATATTCAGTACCGGCAATAGGTGTTGGGCGACCTCCTTCCATTTCACACTTAGCCATACGTAATGCAGTTGCACGACCTTCAGCGTTAACGATAACTTCTACTGGCATAACACCATTATCGATGCGCACACCTTCGTGTACCGCTTCATGAACTTCCCATTCAGCAGCAGTCATTTCAGCACGTTGGAATAGCGAGGTTAGGGTAACTTCAGCGCCTTCCCGGGCAGCAGCAAAGGCCGCGTCATGAGCGACATAGCCACCAATAACAAACTCAGGCGCCTGTTCAGATTCTAATTTATCAATTTTACCTAGACGACGTGCTACAGATACAACGTCGATTGAGGTATCACCACCACCCACACAAACAACACGGTCAGCGGTTACTTTTAGAAGGCCTTTATTAAATGCTTCTAGGAATTTAACACCAGAAACACAGTTTGGTGCATCACCGTTTGGCACAGGTAGACTACGACCTGATTGACAGCCTAATGCCCAAATTACTGCATCAAATTCTTTCTCGACATCTTCCATCGATACATCACGGCCAACGCGCGTATTCATTCGAGTTTCGATATCGCCAAGATTGATAATGCGCTGGATCTCATGATCAAGCACATCACGAGGTGTACGGTAACCAGGAATGCCGTAACGGAACATACCGCCGAGCTCATCATGGTCATCGAAGATAGTGCTGGCATGGCCTTTCTTACGCAATTGGAACGCTGCTGCTAAACCAGCTGGACCACCACCGATAATAGCTACACGCTTACCAGATAAAGCGGGAGCGGCATCAAACTGGAAATTTTCAGTCTTTGCCGTGTCACCAATGTATTGCTCAACCGCATTGATTCCAACGAAATCTTCAACATTGTTTCGGTTACACCCTTCTTGGCAAGGTGCTGGGCAGACTCGACCCATCATTGATGGAAATGGATTCGCATCAGTCGAGCGACGGAAAGCATATTCTTGCATAGACATATCTGCTGGTGGGTTTTCAACACCACGGACAATGTCTAACCAACCGCGAATATCTTCGCCTGACGGACAACTGCCCTGACAAGGTGGCGTACGGTGTACGTAAGTCGGACACTTGTGAGATGCGTCACCTTCGAAGATTTGATCTCCGTAGTTACCCCATTTGTGGTCGCCTTCTTCATACTTACGAAACGTTAGGTTATAAGACATTTCATCTTTAGACGTAGCCATAATAATGCTCCTATTAGAACTCTTAAATAAGTTGGGTTACTCAGTTAGCGCAAGCCCGGATCAGGTGGAAATTATTTTCCCAAATGTCCCCGGTTCTACTTTGCTTCGCTATCGTTGCACCCCTTATAAATTAAATACCTAGTACAAATTAATTACGCTGCTACCACCGCATCATCGGCTGTAACTTCGCTATCACTTTCAGAATCTTCATCTTTGGTCAGAATAATCGCGTTACTTACCAGTTGGTGCACACTGACAATCTGATCCATTTCAAAACCGTAATACGGCAGTACCTTACTGAACTGGCTCTTACAGATCGCACAAATCGCTGCCATGTGCGTCACACCATTATTTTCAGTCACGTTCTTCAGTGCCTCCATCCGTGGCAGTGCACCTTTAACACGTAGCTCCATCAAGTCGTCGGTGAGCAAGCCACCCCCACCGCCGCAACAGTAGGTCCCTTCCTTAATGGCATGCTTTGGCATGTCATAGAAGTTATTACAGGTCGCCTTAATGATCTCTCGTGGCAACGTAAATTGGCCACCCGGCTCATCACCCATGCGCGATGCCCGTGCAACATTACAAGAGTCGTGGAAAGTCAGCGTCATATGATCATTTTCTGACTTATCAAAGTTAAGCTCACCTTTCTCGATCAAGTCGTGGGTAAACTCACAAATATGCTGTGGCACCGGATAGGCAGGATCTAGGAAATCAAATGGGCCCGCTAAGGTATTCAAGAAACTATAAGCAACACGCCAAGCATGACCACATTCACCGAATACAATACGCTTAGCACCGAGTTCAATCGCTGCCTCCCGAATACGCAAAGCCAATTTACGCATGTTCTCGTAACTACCAATAAACATACCAAAGTTAGCCGCTTCACTAGCATACGAACTCATAGTCCAAGACACACCGGCCTCATGGAACACTTTGGCATAACCAATTAACCCATCGACATGTGGTTCTGCGAAGAAGTCAGCCGATGGCGTAATCAATAAGACATCGCAACCTTTTTTATCTAGCGGGAATTTGACGGCAACGCCGGTCTCTTCCTCAACGTCTTCTTCCAGACCTTCTAGGGTATCCAGCAATGCGGGTTCAGGCAAACCGAGGTTATTACCTAATGTCTGTGCCTTACCAATAATTTCGTTACAGTATTTCTGCCCCTTACCAACGGTTGCCATAACTTCACGGGCAGCCATTGAAATTTCCGCGGTATCAATACCGTAAGGACAATAAACGGAACAGCGACGGCACTGTGAACATTGATGAAAATAGGTATACCAGTCGTCTAATACTTCTTCTGTTAAATCTTGTGCGCCTACCAACTTAGGCACTAGCTTACCCGCCAAAGTAAAGTAGCGACGGTAGACATTACGAAATAAATCTTGGCGCGCAACTGGCATGTTTTTAGGGTCAGTGGTGCCGAGATAGTAATGACATTTATCAGTACATGCGCCACATTTAACACACGAATCAAGGAATACCGACAGTGAACGATATTTATTCGTCAACTCACCCATTTTAGCGATGGCAACTTCTTGCCAGTTATCGACTAACTCGCCGGCATACCCTAATGGGGTTTGAAATTGTTCCTTTGCTACGTATGGAGCACTATGCGCCATCGCATCTCTTTTCAGCTTGGGAATAACCGGGTATTCCTTTAGCTCTGGAATTTCATAATCAACTTTGGCCACTGATTCTCTCCTAGCTCTTATTTCTGTTCTAACTTAATGGCCCATGCGGCAACATGACGACGCTCACGTGGATTATCCACTTGGTTACGCGTCGGGCTGAAGAAAATACCCGGTGCATGTAGCAGCTTAGAAATAGGGAAAATGATCATCAAAATAACAACTGATGCCAAATGCACTAACAAAATTGGATCGTTCGGTAGGTAACGAATATCGAATACCATTAAACCGAGTAGGTAGGACTTTAATGAAATAATGTCAGCGCTGGTGACAAAACTCATCATCGCGCCGGTACCACCAATCACTAATAGCAGGCCTAACATTAAGAAATCAGAAGGTGCGGAAATGTAACGCACACGGTCAACAACAATACGTCGGACCAATAGGCCAGCCAGACCCAACAACATCGCTAGCGATGCGTATTTACCAAACGGCTGAATAAAGACTACCCACGACCACACTGGATCTGTGAAGTAGCGTAGATGGCGCAATAGCACCAATAACATGCCCATATGGAACAGCCAACCAAATAACCAAATCCACTTATTTGATTTAAATAAGCTCTCAAAAATGGTCACCTCTTTAATCATCCGAAAAGCAACACCACCGCGCGTAGTTGGCGCAGGCGTTGTTGGAATCTTCAGAGGTGCTGGGGTTTTCGCATACCTACGGACGCGTGATGCCACTCCGAGAACGAGAACTACAGTCGCAAAATAGAATAAAACGGCAAATAAAATCGACATGTTTGGAATAATTTTTATATCTATCGAATATTGCCGGACGGGCTCGTGCTCGCCCGGCAATTAAAGACGGACTTATACGCAGCCAGTTGGCTTTGGTAGACCCGCATACTTACAAGCCTGCTTTGCAGGACCGTAAGGGAATAACTCATAAAGATACTTACTAGTACCCTTATCTTTACCAAGCTTCTTACCGATAGCTTTAGTTAGTACACGCACTGCAGGAGCAATTTGGTACTCTTCGTAGTACTCACGCAAGAAATTAATAACTTCCCAGTGGTTTTCATCGAGAGGGGCGCCATCAGCTAAAGCCATTGCGGTACCCAATTCTGGGCGCCACTGGTTCAAGTCTGCTAGGTAACCTTCTTCATCAGTCTCGTAACTTTGGCCGTCTACTTCAATTGCCATTTTTATTCTCCTAATTATTGAATTGTAAGCGCTAGAAATCAGCTATTTATAGCCAGGATTGCACTGTCGCGTGTTCTGCAGTCAGGTCGACGAAGTCGCCATAATCAACTACGCTGATTCCATCAACGACATTACCTTCACTCAGCCCACGCGCTTTTAAATCTGGGCCAAGTACGTAAATTTTTACATTTGCCATTGCCGCTTTAACCATCTCGGAGTGCTTTGTATTTGCCATCGCACCGATCACACCATCTTCAATAAGGATGATAGCGCTTCCTGGTACCGCAAGGCTAATGCATGACTCGAGAGTATTCCGCTCAAATGGACTCTTGTTTACTGTATGTAGCATAGACATCTTAAAATCCCCTAGAAACTAAAGACGACGTCTTGTTCGTCAATGACTTTTGCGAGTTCTGCACGAGAAACTAAAACAATAGAATCCTTTTCCGCCCAGTCATCATCTTCGTCTTCATACTTCAGGTCTTGCAGATCTTCTAAGCTGAGGCCACGCTCTTCCAATGACTCTTGCTCAATATAGATCTTCTTAATGTCGTAATCACCTAACGCTGAATAGGTCGGAGAAAAATTCTTCATACCCACTTCTTCGGTGCTTTGACCTTTCATCAACTGATAAACACCATCATCGGCGAATACCAAGCTAATATCCTGATCAAATGCCGCAGCAATAAGCACGACCTCTAGTGATTCCCACGCGTATATGGTGCCGTAAGGTGCCTTACGATTCATATACATGAATTTCTTAATTACTTGCTCGCCGTCTTCCATTTAATCCTCCGGCCTAATCACCAAAAACGACCATGCGATCGCCTTGGATACCTGCTTCGATGAGTTGACCCAAACCTGAAATGCGGAAACCCTCAATCATGTTACTTGCAGTTTTTGAATTACGCTTTGCTTCACTCTCGTCTAACAAACCACGACGTTGAGCTGCTGCTACACAGAGTACGAGATCAATATTATGTTCTTTCGCTAATTCTGACCATTGATTTGGAAGATGGCGATCGTCTTGCGGTGGAACTGCAAGGCTAGTACCGTTATTCACACCATCATGGTAGAAGAAGACACGAAAAATTTCGTGTCCTTTTTCTAATGCTGCTTTAGTAAAGGCCAATGCTGAGTCTGACGCTTGATGCGTGTAAGGACCCTCGTTGACTAAAATTCCATATTTCACAATAAACTCCTATCTTAGAAGCGGATATGAGTTGAAGAGTTCAAGCTACGGCGCGCGCCTCTCCAGTTATCAATGTGGAATTTAGTGAACGGCAGACCAGTCAGCTCGAAGAAACGAGGCCAACCTACACGCTCAATCCAGTCGTTAATACGCTCCCAATCACGTGCATCTTCTTTATAGGCAGCAAGAATACGTTTAACAATTGCAGTCGCTTCAGGCCAACGTGGTGGGTTGTTTGGAATACCAGCCGCCACTAATTTTTGGAATGTTGGCTTACCACGTGCATTAGAGTGGTTACCACCAACCCACACTGCTAACTTACTGTGTTCAGCATCGTTAATTTGCATTGGCGGACAAGGTGGGAAACAAGCACCACAACAAATACATTTCTTCTCATCAACTTCTAGTGATGGCTTGCCATTAACCTGTGCTGGGCGAATCGCTGCCACTGGGCAACGCGCTACCACTGATGGCCGCTCACACACATTTGACACTAAGTCATGGTTAATTTTTGGTGGCTTGGTATGTTGAACGTTAATTGCGATATCACCTTGGCCACCACAGTTAATTTGGCAGCAAGATGTTGTGATATGAACACGGTTAGGCATGTTGTTTTCACGAAACTCATCAATCAGCTCATCCATCATTGCCTTCACAACACCAGATGCATCAGTGCCTGGAATATCACAGTGCAACCAACCCTGAGTATGCGAAATCATGGCTACTGAGTTCTTAGTACCACCGACAACAAAACCTTCAGCTTCTAGTGCGTCGATCAATGCTTGTACTTTAGACTCTTCGGAAACCATGTACTCAATGTTTGAGCGAATAGTAAAACGTACATAACCATCAGCGAATTCATCACCGATATCACAAAGCTTACGCAAAGTGAAAACATCAAGAATACGTTGTGTACCTGCACGTACTGTCCAGATTTGCTCACCACCTTTAGCCACGTGGAGTAATACACCTGGGCGTGGATGCTCATGGTAATCCCAGTTGCCGTAGTTCTTACGCATCACAGGATGCATGTATTGGAAGCCGTCTGGGCAGCCTGATTCAATTGGTGGTCTTAGTTCTAGTGCCATTAATTCTCTCCCGAATTACAGGGTAATATTCTTTATGATTAGGCTCTCTACGAGTGAGTAACAAGGGGAGCGATTAAAGCTGCCTTTTACTAGCTCGTTAGCCGAACCTAATCTCTTAACTCTTCGGTAACTCTGCTACAGATTAACCTGCAACAGCAGCTGCTTTTTCTTCAGCTTTACGGTTAAACCACTTCTCAGCCTCTTCATCCCAATCATCCATACGGACGTATGAACTTTGACGAGGATCATTGACCATATTTGGATCAACTTCGATACCGACACCTTCGAGGAAGTTAACAAGACCGATACGCTCGATCATCTCACCACAACGCTCGTGCTCTAGGCCGTTCTCAGCCCAGAAGTCGATAGTCTCTTCGGCCATTTCAGTTAGCTTTTCGTAATCTTCTTCTGACTCAAGCTTCATGAATGGAACAACAACTGTTCCCATCAAGTCACCAATCTTCAGTGTACGCTTACCACCGATGAGAATGGTTGCACCCTTATCTTCACCTGGGCCAAGCGCCTTAACCATGACATTCATGCAATGCATGCAACGAACACAGTTACGGTTGTCGACTTCCATAGTGTTGTCATCTTTTAATGAAAGCGCTTTAGTTGGGCAACGCGTTACGACGTTATCAATAACGTACTCGCGGCCTTTCTTTTCAACAAAAGCTTTCACTTCGTCTTGGTCGACTTTCATATCGTCGCGCCAAGTACCAATGATTGCAAAATCAGAACGCTCAATAGAGTTCATGCAATCGTTACCACAGCCAGACACCTTAAACTTAAACTTATAAGGTAATGCAGGACGGTGAACGTCATCAGTAAAGTTATTTAGTAGCGTACGGTGAATACGCATTTCATCGATGTTAGACATTTCACATCGAGCTGCACCAACACAAGACATACCGGTACGAACACAAGGACCAGCACCGCCAAGATCCCAACCGTATTCATTCACTTCATCGAAGAAATGCTGGGTGTTATCAGTAGAAGTACCGATGAACATAATGTTACCGGTCTGACCGTGGAAAGTAACCAAACCTGAACCCCACTTCTCCCAGCTATCACCGAGCTGACGTAGCATATCAGTGGTGTAGTAATTACCTGCTGGCGGCTGCACACGCAGAGTATGGAATTCTTTTGATTCTGGGAACGAGCTACCTACTTCTGAGAAGCGAGGAATAATACCTGAGCCGTATCCGAAGACACTGACGGTACCGCCCTTCCAATAACCTTTGCGCGTCTCGTATGAGTGCTCTAGCTGTCCAAGCAAATCGTTTGCCATACCATTGATACGTGTATCAGAGTGCTGGTCTCGTAAACGTTTGATGCCGGAAATAAAGCTAGGCCAAGGCCCATTTTCCAACTCATCAAGCATTGGAGTGTCATGATGCTGGTTAGCCATTTTGTATTTCTCCTCGTTCCTTATAGAATGAATTTCCACGCGTTAGCGCACTGAGTTTTTTGACCCAGTTGTATGCGGTAGAGTCTAGTTAGCACCCCCTAACATCGAAACCTTACCTATGGGGTGCGGCGTTCTAGGTGCCTTATCTCAACCGGGATATACGGGGTCATTAAGAAATAACACATGACAACCCAGAATGGTCTAAAACACTACTTTATTCTTTATTTTTATCTATTTAAATCAGCGCTTTAGCGTATAAATTGAAGTCATAACTCTTTTTCATATCGACCATCGTTGTACTCGACAGGATTTCCATGCAGCCTCAATTCAACCACCGAGAACATTACCAGGAATGGCGAACCGCTAAACTCGCAGCTTGGTCTCGCCTTAAAACAGAACCCGCCATCGTCATTCATGACCCGTTACGATTAACAAAGGACGAGCATCTAAGGCTGGCCGTTCAAGTCGCAAACAATAACCTCGCGATCTACCGCTTTGCACAAGCTGAAAACATTAATCGTACCACTATACAAGGCTTTTGCGAACAAATTGGTATGCACCAACTTGATCAAAATCTGTGTGCAGACGACGATAGCATTAGTGCACTCCAAGTCATGCCAATAGGCCGTGCTAAAGGCTACATTCCATACTCAAATCAACGTTTAAATTGGCATACCGATGGTTATTACAATGCACCTAGCCATGAAATTCGTTCTTTTCTGCTGCATTGCGTTCAAGCCGCCGCCGAAGGTGGCAGCAATCGCCTACTCAATCATGAGCTACTCTACATAGCGCTCTATGATGAAGATCCAGCGCTCTGCCACGCCTTAATGGCACCCGATACGATGACCATTCCCGCTAACATCGAAAATGGCGTTGTGTTGAGACCGGCACAAAGTGGCCCAGTCTTTTTTACTAACCCAGACGATGGCAGCCTCAATATGCGCTACACCGCTCGCAGCCGTAGCATCCAATGGAAAGCCTGTGACCGTGTTAGCGCAGCCGTAAAACGAATTAACGCCCACCTCGAGCAGAGCGACGCGGTCTTAGACTATGGCCTCAGCCCAGGCGAAGGCGTTATCTGCAACAACCTCTTACATGCCCGTAGTGCCTTTTCTAATGGTAGTATTCCGCAGCAACAACGACTGCTGTATCGTGTGCGCTCCCATAATCGCTTATTTTCAGAGGAATAGCGGAATGCTCGCACTAAGCGAAATTTTAATACAAGAATTCGGCATGCAATCTTTTGATGAACTTAAGAATGCGGTCGCTGAGCGTGCTCGCGCTGGTGAGATGTTTTTTCAAATGGACGTACGCCCACCATTTAAAGATACTCCTGAAAACTGGGAAGATGAATTAGAAGCCGTCTTCACTTCTGCTCGATCCTGAGCACTATGTGCACCAGGTATTAACGGATAGAAACCATGTATTGGAACGAGGACTCAAACGAAAAAGCGGAATATCAAGTTCCTGATGACATTATTGATGTCAACTTTAAGATTAAGTGCGCACAACTAAAGCTAGACCATGCCGACGCCTTATCACAAGCCATGTGCCGCAAACTACCTTGGTTAAAAGAAGACCCAGACGCAGGTATTTTTTCCATTCATGGCGCTGAATCGGGCAATGGCTGGATCCGTCCACAAAACCCAGAAGATCTTATTTACCCATCACGGCGCACCCTCTTCACCCTGCGCATCAGTAAAGAAAGATTAGTGACAGTAGAAACCCTGCAAGGTGAGCAGATAGAAATTGACGGCGTAACCCTTGAGTTTGGCAAGTCCAGTGTTAGGCCATTATCACGGCTAACCACTCTATTCTGCCGCTATGTCGATCTTGGCCAAGCGCCCGATGAGGACATCTTTTTACAACAAGCCCTGAAAGAGCTGCAAGCCCTCGGCATCCAGCCAAAAAAGATGATGTGTGGAAAAATCACCCAGTTAATCCTCAATGGTCAGCCCAGTGCAACGCGCAGCCTTATGCTAGACGGCATCGATGTTGAACAGTCCGTCTTACTGCAACAACGCGGTATTGGCGCTGGACGATTACTCGGTTGCGGCTTATTTCTACCTCATAAGGGTATTGACGCGATCAATGAGGCACAGGAAAAATAGCCCCCTTTTATTAAGGTCGCTTCACCGAAGAGGCATTTAGCACAGGACTTGAGCGACATTAGCAGCTTACGCTAAGCTCGAAGCGCTTATAGCAAGCGATTATTTTCATACATTTAGAGTTAGGAGATACCGTTATGGCATTTGAAGTAGATGGAATAAGCATAGAAACCACTGCCAGTGGCTTCTTAGTCAACATTGAAGACTGGTCAGAAGAATTAGCGCTACTCATTGCTAAGGAAGAGACCGTAGAATTAACTGATCGCCACTGGGACGTAATCAACTTCTTACGTGACGAGTTCATCAACAATGCAGGTAATCAGCCCAATACCCGCAATATGGTGAAGGCCATGAGTAAAGCATGGGATGATAAAAGCGTTAACGCTAAAACCTTATATGACTTATTCCCAGGCGACCCGAGTAAGCAAGGCGGTCGTATCGGTGGATTACCAGAAAGTCGCCGCAAAGGCGGTTACTAAGGTCGAGTAAGGCGTTTAAGCGCGAGTCAGGGCGCAGCAATAGTAAAAACCATCTGAGCTATTGCTGCAGCCTCTTATTGCCAACTATTTCGCGCCTCTCGATAGAGATACAGAAGTGTCAGCGCCGATCTCCTAGACTTCGGCCCAAGATACGCAACTTAAATACCTAAGCTTTTCGTTCGGAGGATATATGAGCTCTAAGCAAGACAAAATCAAAAGAATGCTGGAAATGCAGAAGAAATTCAGCGAATTAGACCGTGCGAACGGCGTTTCAGCAGAAGAGTACTTCACACCAGAAGAAGGTGCAGAGCTTGATGGCTACCGTGAAGAATACTCAAAACTTGCAATGGAAGTCGTTGCTGATGCCCATGCAGAAAAGGGTTCTCACGAATAAATCATTCTTCGTAGTAAATCAGTTATTTAAAAGGCCGCGTTTTTAACGCGGCCTTTTTTTTGCCCTACATATTTACCAAAACTACCATCCCTAGTTAGCTGCCACCAGCTAAACGCTATAAAAGCCCCAAAACAACAACTAGACAACGCCACATAAGTAAATTAAAGTAATCTTTGTCCCAAACAAACAATTAAAGTATAGAACTAGATTCTCATATTCTAATAAGCGGAACGAGCCAACTAAAAATAATGAGGCCAGAACTTACGGCCATAAAAACCTGGTGGGGAACCTTAGCTATGGAAAAACAAAATAAAATTCTAGTCATCGACGATGACAGTCTTGTCGGCAATTCTCTGCGACGCCTACTACATACATTAGATGCTGATATCACAGTAACCGAAGATCCGGATTACGGCTTAAAATTAGCGACAGAAAATGACTTTGATATCGTCATTAGTGATCAACGCATGGCAACCCTCAGCGGCACTGAATTATTCCGCCAGCTACGCGCACGTAAATCCAACTTTAGCAGCATCTTAATCAGTGGTTACGCTGATTTTAATGTCTTAATCGAAGCCTTTAACCAAGGCTTAGTGGATCAATTCGTTACCAAACCCTGGGATAATCAAGAATTGGTTAAACAAGTACACACGCTACTTAAAACCCATCAGCCAACTCCTAAGCGCATAGAAAAGTCACATGGCTTACAAAATTTTCATGGTCTACTCAGCAAGTCCGAAACGATGCAAGCAGTCTTTGCTAATGCCGGCAAGGCGGCTCGCTCTAATATGCCTGTTTTTATCTGCGGTGAGACTGGAACCGGTAAAGAGCTAACAGCGAAAGCTGTTCACAATGAAAGCCACCGGGCCGATCTCCCATTCATAAGTTTTAACTGCGCCAACTTCACTGAGACCTTAATGGAATCTCAGCTCTTTGGTCATAAAAAAGGGTCATTCACAGGCGCCATTTCTGATCAAGAAGGGCTATTAGCACAAGTCAAAGGTGGCACTCTATTTTTAGATGAAGTCACCTCTATGAGCATTTCACTGCAATCAAAACTACTGCGTGTTTTGCAGGAACGCGAATACAGCGCTCTGGGTTCACATCAGCTACAACCCTTTAAAGGTCAAATCATATCAGCCTCATCACTTAGTCTGCGTGAAGCCTGTGAAAGTCAAAGCTTTCGCCGCGATTTACGTTATCGTCTTGAAGTTATAAGCATTACGTTGCCCCCATTACGCGATCGCGATGACGATTGTGTGATCTTATTCAGACACTTCCTACAATCAATCCGGCCTGAAGAAAAGCGACCGTTAGACAAAGAACTGATCAATAAACTAAGAGCCTACCCTTGGACCGGAAACATTCGGGAACTGGAAAATACAGCAAACTATTTATTAGCGATGACTGACGATCTAACCACCCGTTTTAGCGCTCAACACCTCCCTACCGAAATAAATCATTACGACCCACATAACCTCATCAGCAATACCTTAGCCTTTGGTAACAACACGACCAACCCATCTCTGGCGGTACGTATCTGTCGACCAAAGGATATGAGCTGCGATGAATTAAACCACGCCTTAAACCAGCACCGAGGTAACCGTACACGCACCGCTGAAGCTCTAGGCATTAGCCGGATGACGCTCTGGCGCCTAATGAAACGCTTCGAGCTATCAGCGTAACAGAACGTCACTGAAGTACGGGCAGCCGTCACATCTAGCACGCAATACCTATCGCTAGCTAAATCACTGACGGCTGAGATTCCTTCCAGAGCCCCAAAAATACAAAAAAATAAATAATGGCATGAAAAATGAATAAGTTATTCTGCTCTATTAATTTTTTTAACTATTTACATAAGGTGGAATATGAAAAATAAAATATCGAAACTAATTATTGGTACTAGCTTCTTAGGCATGAGCTTGGCAACCGGTCAAGCCGCTTTAGTTACTGATACTGCTAATATCACTATGGCAATTAATTTATATGCCACAATTACAGGCCTACAGGACTTCACACTAACCAGCACAAGCGCATCAACTTATGCTGGAACAGATTCGTTCTCATTGGTATCCAATGGTCAAGTCCGAGTAACAGCGACAACATCAGCACTAAGTTCAGCTGGCAGCCTAACTGCTTTGACACCTGACCTGAGCATTGATGGTGCTGGCTCAACCTTCGACACTGCCGCATTAAGCTCTCATAACGCAAGCCACACCATAACAGCAGTCGCTGACCTGAGTAACAACCCACTATCTGCCGGTAGTTACACAGGCATTATCACACTAACTGTTAGTGCAATCTAAGGGTTAACAAAAAGAAATGAATCACTTTTGCAGAATGAAGACTACTGCACGGTTTTGTTGGCATGACCAGCAAAACCGTCTTTTTTGCACCTCAACTAATCGCTGGCTAGCTCTTAAACTGCTCACAATCACTACCTTATTTTTTTGTTTGAATTTGAATCATGCGGCACAGGCTGGCGAGTTTTCTGTCGCGCCAATGATGATCCGTTTGGATGGCAAAGCAGGGCAGAAACAGACATTTGAATTCACTGTCCGAGCGCAGAGCGCTGGGCAAGTAGTCCTTCACATCTACAAGCTAAAACAAATGCATAGCGGTCATATGGAATTCTTACCTCTGAACAAAGATGACGCTGGACTTGTAAAATGGATTACCTTAAACAGCGATAAATTAAAACTGAAGGATAATCAAAGTCAAACAGTTAAGGGTAAAATAAAAACTCCACGTGGCATTAAAGGCTCACATTTAGCCGCCATTATGATCGAAGAAGTACGTCCAAATAATGCAAAAAGAGTCAGCGTAACCGTACGCTATGCCATCGTCATTGATTTAAAACTAGCGGCAGACCACTCTCGACTAGAGGGACATTTAGCTCCGCTTAGAATAGAGCAACGTGAAGAAGGCAGCTATATCGTTACTGAATTCACCAATCTTTCCAGTCGCCCTGAATATCTTAAATCTGTAATTGATATACGGAATGAAGAGCATCGCTTGATTGAACGTATCAGCTTACTCACCGAATCCGCGCAACAAAGAAAAGCATCTAAGTCACGCGTCTTTCCAAAAACTACGGTAGGTTTAAAAGGGCTGATCAGCAAGCCATTAAAATCGGGCATATTAACCTTATCGGCCCGCAATCGTTTTGGCCGCAGCAATCTTCCACGTGGAAAAACAGAGATCGAATTCAACAAAAATCAATCAACTCAAGCATTAGGCTATGAATTAGCACCCATCATTATTGAGCCGACGACTTTAGGCTTCAGCAAAAATGAATTTATTGTATCCAACCCCTATACCCAAGCAATCAAATTACGCTTTCCAGTCAGCTCCAAAGATGGCTCAGAACACTTTCAGTTTCGACCTCGCCGCATAACGTTAGCGCCTAATGAAAGCAATAAAATAGCACTGACTCAGCATTGGTCTAATGGCATCACAAGTGCTAGATCATTCCCAGTCGACCTAGCTATCGGCGACAGGTGGCATGACATTCAACTGCAAACTGTGGTTAAGCATGATTAGCAGCATCACTATTAGATGCCAAGCACTGAAACTGATCGCTATCCTATGTTTAAGTCTGGCAAACCAGGGATGCGGCTTCAAGGCCTATAGCAATATTCAACTAGCCGACGACGCCATCCTTAACAGCATGCCAGAGAATGGACAACTACAAGCTGACACGGAACAGTTTAATACAGAACGCCTATCGAAAAACAATGAAGCCTATCGCTGCAGCAAAGACTCTCTTGTTAATTCCAAAAAAGACCAGCTAGTATCGGTTGATCTATTTGAGATGGATCTACGCGATGCCCTAATCGAGCTCAGCATTCAAATTGGCTTTCCAATTCTTATTGACGAAAGTGTTAATAGCCTGATCAGCGCCACACTCAACAACGTAGCTTTAAGTAGCGCCCTTGAGACCTTACTAGCTGCTGGCGATTACAGTTATCGCTTCGAGCAAGACTATGTTTTAGTTGGCGCCTCACAACCGGACACCGCTTCCTTCTCACGACTTGCGCTAACCTGTCGCTATAAACCAAAACACATGGGCTCCGATGAATTAAATTCAATTCTCAGTGAACAGCAACAACAGTTTGTACGTGTGCCCGAAGGTAATGAATATCTTAGTATTCACGCTCCCAGCGCCATTCAAGGGCAAATCCTACGCTCTTTAGAATTGCATGATGAAGCCCCTGGACAAGTCATTCTCGAACTCAGCATCATCGAAGTGAGTCGTGATGCGATGGAAATTCTCGGCATCTCATGGGATCGACCATTGAGTGTGACCTACGATATTTTTAAGCGCCCTATCCTGCTCCGCTCAATGCGCGCCCTGCAACGAGAAGGCAAGGCAGTGGTTAAATCAATGCCGTCGATCGTTTCTAAAGATGGCCACCAAGCACACTTTGAATCGAAGCAAACCATTTGGCTGCCGTATTCCACTAAGAAAGGTTTTACCTTGGTGCAAAACCAACAGATCAGCTACGGCATTGAATTAAAGATCATCCCCAATATTGCCGTCGACGGACGAATTAATCTTCAAATTTTAAATGCCTCGGTCAGCGATCTCATTGTTGCCGGTAGCGACGAACACCGACTCATGAGCCATCGCATATCAAATACGGTAGATGTCCAAAATGGCGACTACTTAGTACTGGGTGGTTTATTACAAAAAAAACAATCGAAAGAAAAAGAAGGCATACCCTTCACTAGCGCTATTAATCCTCTCAATCTGTTATTTGCTCAAACTCAAACCAAAGAACAGGAAATGGAGATCCTCATCATGATAAGACCACGCATCATATAGAGCGAGAGGAGATCGAATGAAAGGAGTCATATTTACTACTTTTCTCAATTTTCTTGAGACAGAACTTGGTCCAGAAAACAGCGAGAAGATTATTACTCAAGCCACCCTAAACAGTGGCGGTGCATATACCACAGTAGGCTTTTACGACCACAAAGAATTAATGCGCTTAATTACACTAAGCAGCTCAGAACTAAAACTGGACGCACAGCAGATCAGCCAAAAGTTTGGCAACTACTTATTCCATTCCTTAGCAAACAAGTATCCAAGACATATCACTGGCAAAAGCTCCTGCATGGACCTATTTGAGACAATCAATGAGGTAATCCATGAAGAAGTTAACAGCATCTACCCGGATGCTAAGCCTCCCGAGATTCGCTGTGAACGCATCAACTCATGGGCAGCCACACTACATTATCAGTCTTATCGCTGCCTTGGTGACGTTATGCACGGGCTAATCGAAGGTGCTGGCGAATATTTTTCAGAACAGCTACAGATAGTCCGAAAAACTATAGATCAAAGCGGGACCCAGGAAGTTTTTACTGTGATCGTCCAACATAAAATAAAACCACACAGAGGTCGTAAACCAACATGATTCAGATGACTGATAGTGCAACATTAGCCACTAAACTGGTACGTGAACAAATCGCAAGAAAACAATCAGAAACTCTGTTAGAAGAAAAAAGCATGGCCTTGTTCAAAGCCAACCAAGAATTACAACAACGCGCACAAAGACTGACAGAACAACATCAGCAATTAAGCCAAAAAATAATAGAACTCGACGAAAGCCATGCTCAATTAGCACAGTCTGAAAAGATGGCAGCAATCGGCATGCTAGTCGCTAGCGTCGCTCATGAGATTAATAATCCTGTTGGCTTCATCACCAGCAACATCGAAATGCTTGCAGAATATCGCAAGCACTGTCTTGATGTTATCAGCCTACAAGAGCAAATCACATCTCCAGACATCGCTAGCGAACAACAGCGGCTAACGCTTATCCAACAGCTACAAAGCATGAAGGAAGAGATCGATTTTGATTACATACAGGAGGAAACAGCCGGGCTATTAGATGACTGCTTACTCGGTACTAATCGTATCCGCAACATCGTTGCTGACCTCATGAGCTTCACGCATGCTAAAGACATTGATTGGCAGCTCGTCGATCTCAACGAGTTACTTCAGAAAACAGTCAAGCTCGCCTTTAACGAGATTAAGTTTCAAACTGATATCCATTGGGACTTGGGCGCATTAGATTTAATTTATGCCAGTGAAGGACGATTAGGACAAGCGTTTCTAAACCTACTTATGAATGCAGTGCATTCAATAGATCATGATGGCTTAATCACTTTAAGTACTAGCATGAGAGAAGAAGGCAATGAAAAAATGGCTTTTATCAAGATCAGCGACAATGGCCATGGTATCGCTGAACAGGATTTAACACGCATCTTTGAGCCTTTCTACACAACGAAGAAAAAAGGCAAGGGGACTGGATTAGGACTGCATATGGTTGATAACGTAGTGCAAAATCATTCTGGCACGGTCACGGTTAAAAGCACTCTAGGTGAAGGCACCAGCTTTCATATACTCCTCCCCTATAAAGACGTTCAACGCCTCTAGCATCAAAAATTAAGGTCTGTTTTTTGTCGGGTTAAGCTACCAAGCCAAGGGCACTCTGGGGCTGCTTTAGCATGATCATCAATCACAGCATAAGCACTCGACAGTAGGCTCTCGCTTAGGTTAAAGTTTATCTACTTAGGCTCTAACGATAGCCTTTGCAACCCTTGTATTGACTGACTTAATTTACCGCACAACAAAGGATTGTTTATGCGCTGGTTACTCGCTGCTGCTTTCACTATTGTTGGCTTGGTTTGGTTGGGATTCTATCTGGCAGGAACTTTTGACCTATAAAGGACGTTACCAATGAAACCTTGGCAAAGAAACCGATTCGCATTAGTGATCGCAATGATCGCCGGCGTCATTACGATGAACTACCCTGGCTTAAGCGTAGGCCAGATAATTTCTTTAATAGCGCTTTATGGCTTAGTTTTTTTTCTATTTGTACGCTATTTTAACTCCTATCGTAGTTAATCCAGCTTACTCCTTTATTCGTAACGCTTATGATACTTACGTCGTGCCCCTGCACGTTGCGTAACCACCCCCCGAATGGCGCTCTTACTCTCTAACTGTTGCCGCGGATATCCTGGATTAACGGCATGTAAAAAGGCTTGATTCGCCTCTTCCACATACTGCCGAAAAATATATTCGCCATCGATCTCTGCAATCACATAATTTTCATTCTCGGCAACCCCGTCAGGATCAATAATAATGACGCAGCCATCTTTAAATTCTGGCTCCATACTATCGCCAAGCACTCGCAGAGCAAACGGCTCGCTACTCGCACAGCCGCTACCATCCATGTCTGTCAGTTCTTCTTCTATCTTTATTTTTTGAATATCTTCCGTCGTCATTAGCCTTCCTTCTGCTCTTGTTTCGATTGCTGCAAATTCCATAGCCGCGAGTATAACCCAGCCATAGCCAATAGTTGTGCATGACTGCCTTGCTCCACTACCCGCCCAGCCTCTAACACGTAGATGCAATCTGCATCGATAATCGTCGATAGGCGGTGGGCAATAATTAATGAAGTGACGCCACTTGCGGCTTCACGTATCGACTGCATCAGTGCGACCTCGGTATCAGAGTCCAAACTAGATGTCGCCTCATCAAAGATTAGGATTTTAGGTTTTTTCAAGATTGCGCGTGCAATCGCTACTCGCTGCAATTCACCACCAGACAGCTTCAGCCCTCGCTCACCGACGAGGGTATCCATTCCCTCTGGTAACTGAGCAATCAGTTGATCAAGTTGTGCGACCCGTATTGCGGCTTGAATCTCTGCCTCAGTCGCACCCGGCCTCGCATATTCAATATTAAAATGAATACTGTTGTTAAATAGCACCGTCTCTTGCGGCACCATACCGATCTGCTGGCGCAGGCTATCTTGAGTCGATTCAGCGATATTTTGGCCATCTATTAGCACCCGCCCGCCGGTCGGTTCGTAAAAGCGAAACAATAAACGCGCAATAGTCGACTTACCAGCACCCGATGGGCCAACAACTGCAATCTTCTGTCCAGGCGCTATACGCATAGAAATATCACGCAAGATCACTCGGTCCGGGTTATAAGAAAATGCGACATGCTTGAACTCTACGGCCCCCTGCTCCACCTGAAGACAGTGCGCACCGTCTTTATCCTTCACTTCTGGCGTTTCATTTAAGAGTTTCGTCAGTAGATCCATATCAGCCAAGGCGTAGGTGATCTGACGGTAGACAATGCCTAACATATTCATCGGCACAAATAGTTGCAGCATCAAGGCATTCACTAAAACCAAATCGCCAATCGTCATCTCATCACTAACCACGCCATCTGCTGCGAACACCATAATCAGTGTTACACCAATAGCAATAATTGACGCTTGACCAAAATTCAGTAAAGACATGGTTACCGTACTTTTAACCAAGGCCTGCTCCCAGCGAGCTAAGGTGTTGGCATAACGATTGACTTCATATTCTTCGTTATTGAAGTATTTCACTGTCTCATAGTTCATCAGGCTATCGACCGCTTGCGAGTGCGCTTCCGAATCTAATTGATTGGCTGTATGCCGATAATGCATCCGCCAGTTTGTCACCAACGCAGTAAATAAAATATAAAACAGCACCGTAAGCAGCGTGATCAAAGCAAACTCAACGGCATAGGAGCTAAATAGAATAGCCATCACTAAAGTGATCTCAAACACCGTTGGGATCACAATGAAGATGAAATAATTTGATAATGAACTAAGACTTTGAGTGCCACGCTCTAGATCTCTCGAAATAGACCCAGTGCGGCGATCCAGATGAAAACGCATGGACAATTTGTGCAGATGAGCTAAAACATCTGCCGACATCGTTCGCACGGCATGAAATCGAGCACGAGCAAATAAGACATCACGCAATTCATTAAACAAGGCGGTTGATAAACGCAACGCACCATAGCCGAGTAATAAAGCTAAAGGCAACGTGAGCACTACATTTTCGGCATCAAATTGATCAACAATCTGCTTTAGTACTAGCGGCACACCGACGGTTGCCACTTTAGCCAGCATCAAACAGGCCAATGCGAGCAGGATACGTCCTCGATAAGCCCATAAATACGGGAATAAGCGACGTAAATTAGCCCAGTCTGTTCGTTTTTTATGCGGTTCGCTGACGCGAGCCTGTGATCTACTGATCATAAGGTCCTGCTTATAATGATTGGCGAGAAACAAGGTCCCGCATTAAATAAATTTAATCGATTAAACACCAGAAAAATAAATTAATTTATCGGTTTTAACAGTCCTCTTCACAGGCTGCATTTGTTAAGTAACGGATACTTAAAAAGTTTTTTGAGAGCATTAGCCTGTACACAAGTTATCCACAGGCTATGCCCAGCCCTTCAAGGGTCATATCCACAACATATTGGGGTTGACGCTTCATTTAACCTCAACTTATAGTGTACTACTGGTACGGCAAACCCGTAATTTCTGTACTAGAAAACACTATAATAATTAAAAATGCCACCCACAGAAGAGAGCCTGTATGGAAACCGAAAACTCAAACCAAAAAGTTGAGAGCACCGCCGCCGCACACGCACAGAATATACCGTCAACACCGGAGATTCAGGCGACTGCGCCTGGTCAATACCGTGTAATCCGCCGTAATGGCAAAGTGACTTCCTATGACCGTGACAAAATCAAAATCGCGATTACTAAGGCCTTTTTAGCGGTTGAAGGTGGCGAAGCGGCTGCCTCTGGCCGTATTCATGAGACTGTAGAAATTATTAGTAGCCAGGTTGAGCGCGCGCTAACCCGAAATATCCCGGATGGCGGCACCTTCCATATCGAAAACGTGCAGGATCAGGTCGAGCTCGCTCTAATGCGCGAAGGCCACCACAAGGTGGCTCGTGATTACGTATTGTACCGCGAACGTCGCGCTCAAGAGCGTGCTTCTAAAAATGCGGACAGTACAAACGAAAGTATTAAAGAAGTTAGTGGCCTGCAAGTCACTGGCCTCGATGGCGCACGTAAGACACTAGACAGCGCGCGTATGCAGTCAGTCGTCAGTGATGCCTGTAGCAATCTAAATGCGGTTGATGCAACACCAATTATTACCGAAACACTGCGCAATCTTTATGAGGGTGTGCCAGAGGTTGAAGTCGCCACTGCATTGACTATGAGTGCGCGCACATTAATTGAGAAAGAGCCAAATTACAGCTACGTCGCTGCCAGACTATTACTTGATAGTATGCGTCGTGAGGCTTTGAGCTTCTTAGCTGAGCGTCCGGCAGAAGCGACTCAAGAAGAGATGTCAGAGAGCTATGGCCAGTATTTCAAAACCTATATCCAAAAAGCGGCTGATCTTGAACTGGTTGATATGCGACTAGCGAATGAATATGACTTAGACAAGCTCACTGCGGCCCTGTTACCCGAGCGTGATTACCAATTCACCTATTTAGGTCTACAGACTTTGTATGACCGCTATTTCCTGCATAGTGATGACGTTCGTTTCGAATTGCCACAGGCCTTCTTCATGCGTGTCGCCATGGGTCTTGCAATCAATGAAGTAGAACGTGAAGACCGTACCATTGAGTTCTATCGTCTATTGTCTTCATTCGACTTTATGAGTTCGACACCAACCTTATTCAACTCTGGCACCTTGCGTCCACAGTTATCCTCTTGTTACCTGACGACAGTGCCAGATGATCTCTATGGCATCTTTGATGCAATCAAAGACGACGCGATGCTCTCAAAATTTGCGGGGGGCCTAGGCAATGACTGGACACCTGTACGCTCTATGGGCTCACACATTAAAGGCACTAATGGCAAATCACAGGGTATTGTGCCATTCCTCAAGGTAGCGAATGACACCGCTGTTGCCGTTAACCAAGGTGGCAAACGTAAGGGTGCAATGTGTGCCTATTTAGAAACCTGGCACTTAGATGTAGAAGAGTTCCTAGACTTACGCAAGAACACCGGTGATGACCGTCGTCGCACGCATGATATGAATACTGCAAACTGGATCCCAGACTTATTCATGAAGCGTGTCAGTGAAGAAGGCAATTGGACATTATTCTCACCAGATGACTGCCCAGACTTACATGACTTATATGGCACCGCATTTGAGCTACGTTACACGCACTACGAGGCCGAAGCAGCAGCAGGTGAAATCAAGAACTTCAAGCAAATGCCAGCGATCGATCTGTGGCGCAAGATGTTGGGCATGCTGTTTGAAACTGGCCACCCCTGGATTACCTTCAAGGACCCATGCAATATTCGCTCACCGCAAGGCCATGTCGGAACTGTACACTCCTCTAATCTCTGCACTGAGATTACGTTAAACACCTCTGATTCAGAGATTGCAGTGTGTAACTTAGGCTCAGTCAATCTAGCTGCTCATACCAATGAGAACGGGATAGACCACGAAAAGTTAGAGCAAACAATCACTACCGCCATGCGCATGCTCGATAACGTTATCGACTACAACTACTACAGTGTTGGCAAGGCTCGTGCCTCTAACTTAAAGCACCGCCCTGTGGGATTAGGTTTAATGGGCTTCCAGGATGCGCTTTACAAAATGCGCATCGCCTATGCTAGTGAGCAAGCAGTTGAATTTGCTGACCGTTCAATGGAAGCGATTAGTTACTATTCAATCAAAGCTTCCTCAGACCTAGCAGCAGAACGTGGCAGCTATGCTAGCTACCCTGGCTCTTACTGGTCTCAGGGCATCTTACCTATCGACTCAATCGATAAATTAGAACAAGAACGTGGTGGCTTCTTAACCGTTGATCGTTCTAGCACTATGGACTGGAATAGCCTGCGCCAACAAGTACAAACTGTTGGTATGCGTAACTCCAATACCATGGCAATCGCACCGACCGCGACCATCTCAAATATCTGTGGTGTAACGCAAAGTATTGAGCCGACCTACCAAAACCTTTTCGTTAAATCGAATTTATCAGGTGAGTTCACTGTCTCTAACTGGCACCTAATTAACGATCTTAAGCTGGCTAACCTTTGGGACAATGTCATGGTTAATGATCTGAAATACTATGATGGCAGTGTACAAAATATTGATCGTATTCCAGAAGATTTAAAGCAGCTCTATGCAACTGCATTCGAAGTTGACCCACGTTGGTTAGTCGAAGCTGCATCACGTCGCCAAAAATGGATCGACCAAGGGCAGTCACTCAACCTTTACATGGCAGAGCCATCTGGTTCAAAGATGGATAACCTATACAAGTTAGCTTGGGTACGTGGTTTAAAAACCACTTACTACCTACGCTCCATTGGCGCCACCCATGTCGAGAAAAGCACTATGGACAACCACCAAGAGAGCAAACTAAACGCCGTACAGAGTTCAGCTAGCGCAACCGCTGCACCGACTGCTTGCTCATTACTAGACCCAGACTGTGAGGCTTGCCAATAGGCGCTGCAGACAGTCAAGGCAAACATTAAGCTACACCACGTATAAATTGCGTGTAACCATATAAGGAACACTAAAATGCAAAATTGGGATGATCCACTCGCAACTAATTCAGGTACTAACCCAGCGCAGCCTGCAGTTGCAGCGCAAGCCCTTGACCTAAAAGCGACAGCTCCAACTCCAGCTGCCGCAACAGTAGTAGATGCCGCAGCAGTAGATGCTGGTGCCACCGGACTTGAAGACATTGAAATGGGCGCCTCGCGTATCCGCGTTGATGATAAAAAAATCATTAACTGCCACGCAGACCTCAATCAATTAGTCCCTTTCAAATACGAATGGGCTTGGACAAAATACCTAGATGGTTGCGCTAACCACTGGATGCCACAAGAGGTCAATATGACCGCTGACATCGCGCTATGGAAAAATCCGCAAGGTTTGACCGATGATGAACGTACGGTAATCAAACGTAACCTCGGCTTCTTCTCCACAGCTGACTCACTGGTAGCCAATAACTTGGTTCTTGCTGTGTATAAGCACATCACCAATCCTGAATGTCGCCAGTATCTACTACGTCAGGCATTTGAAGAAGCTCTACATACTCATGCCTATCAGTATTGCATCGAGTCATTAGGCCTAGATGAAGGTGAAGTCTTCAATATGTACCGCGAAGTCCCTTCAGTTGCGCGTAAAGCAGAGTGGGCACTACCATTCACCCAAAGTTTAGGTGACCCTACTTTTGCAACGGGCACACCAGAAGCAGATCAACGTCTGTTACGTGATCTCATTGCCTTCTATGTGATCTTTGAAGGCATCTTCTTCTACGTCGGATTTGTTCAAATTCTATCGATGGGACGTCGCAATAAGATGACCGGTGTTGCTGAGCAGTTCCAATACATCATGCGTGATGAGTCTATGCATATGAACTTTGGTATTGATGTCATTAACCAGATTAAGCTAGAAAACCCCCATCTTTGGACAGATGAATTCCAACAAGAAATCATCACCTTGATTACAGACGCTGTGGCGCTAGAGACACAATATGCACAGGACACCATGCCACGAGGCATTCTAGGTCTTAATTCAAATATGTTTGCTGAATATCTACAGTACATCGCGAACCGTCGCTGTTCACAAATCGGTATCGCGCCACAGTATGAAGGTGCCAGCAATCCATTCCCTTGGATGTCTGAACTTCTAGACTTGAAGAAAGAAAAGAATTTCTTTGAAACTCGAGTCACAGAATACCAAACTGGTGGCGCACTACAGTGGTAGTTCGCTAGCCGTTAGGGCTACAGCGTTATGGGACCACCACATGGTGGTGTAAACTTAGGCGGCAATCTATTTGCCGCCTTTTTTATGGGCAGACTATTTTCACGCCTTCTTGGACTATGAAACATGACCGACCTCAGCAATCAATACGTACTCATCACAGGTGCCACCGGCGCCTTAGGCAAGGCCTGTGTAGACAGCTTTTCCAAAGCCAACGCAAAGCTTATATTAACCTCGCGCTCACCCGAAAAATTACAGTGTCTCGCTGAGCAGTATAGCCATCATGTCGTACTCACTATGGCTTGTGATTTAAGTCAGGCTGAGGCGGTCCAACAGCTCTTCAAAGCGACGATCAAGCAAACTGGACGCATCGATGCTGTACTCAATGTTGCTGGCGGTTTCAGCATGGGTACAGCAGTCCATGAATTAAGCGATGATGATTTTAATGCCATGTTCGAGATGAATTTCAAGGCGGTTATGAATACCTGTAAGGCCGCTATCCCAAGCATGTTAGAACAAGGTAATGGTCGCATTATTAATATAGCGGCTCGTGCTGCCGAGCAAGGCAAAGCAAAAATGGCGCCTTATTGCATTTCTAAAAGCGCAGTGGTGACCTTAAGTGAATGTTTGGCGGCGGAGCATAAGATGAATAACATCACTGTGAATTGCATCTTGCCAGGCACTATCGACACTGCTGCAAATCGAGCGGATATGCCAGACGCAGACTTTGGTCACTGGGTACCGTGTGAGGATATTGCAGCAACGATGACCTTCTTATGCAGTGATCAAGCCCAATCCATCTCCGGCGCCTCGATACCAATTTATGGCCGCAGTTAAGACCTGCTCAGAAATGCAGCATCAAAACTAAAAAGCCCACTAGGAGTACAACAGCTCCTAGTGGGCTTTTTAGTCAATAACTTGTAGCCGTTTTATAACGCTTGCTTAGTTACCGTGTAGCCGTCTTTTTCCATCAAGGCTAAAACACTATTGTCACCGTATAAGTGAATCGCACCAACTGCGATAAATGTATTTCGCTCACGCATCGCCTTGCGCATGTAATGCTCCATCACGATATTACGGTTCAACACGACGTGTTTCAGGTAGGTATCACGCCACTGTTTATTTTCTGGCTGATCGGGAATGAAACGGGTGCTAATCTCGAACATTCGTTTAAGATCTTGCTTTAAGTAGGCGTCCAACATGTCATCAATAATTTGATGCATTTCGTCATAACTCGCTACTGTAAATTCCAATAGAGCGACCTGAGCGTCTAATGGCATTTCTTGCAAGGTAACAATAAATTCCTCAATCGACTCGACTTGATAGAGCTCTTTATCCTGTGATGCAGCACGATCTAGCAGCGCATAATCTAAAATCACTTTATTGCTTTTTGCGCGCACAGCAAAGCTACGCATAGCAGCCCAAGGACGCAGAGTCTTAACTAACTCTGGCTTCATACCCAAGAGACCACTAAGCACTGTCTCAACACGTTGATAGGTTTCTGGCCCAATCAATTGATCTAGCGTCTCACCCTTCGGCAGCACCATATCACTCTTAATTAATTGACTCCCTTGGTATGGATTCCAATAGTGATCACTAGGGAAAGACTCCATTGCGAAACTAACAGCATTATCTAAATACGGAATAATTTTGTCGTGGATTTTAGCGATACGCTGATCATTCATATGCAAGGTACCAAAAATGTGACCGACATATTCACCATCTTTTTCTATCTTCCAGAATACGCCTTCAGTGAAGCGCCCACTGTCTTGATCTGCTAATGCAAGATTAATACTCATTAAGAGCATGACCAACAAGCTGATAATTTTCCGCATAGATAAATTCCTTTTTATTATTTTAATAGCGAAAAAAAAAGCCACTCCAGTTACCTAGAGTAGCTTTTTAATACACAGATTACGTTAATGCGCCCAAAATCAATACTGCCGTAAAGTCTTTGGCACTGCATCGTACGCTGGAGAAATTGCCTCATGAGGACAGGCCTCAACACAGGCATAACAACGAATGCATTCAGTCTCATCAATAAATAAAGCGTTGTAGTAAAGGCCTGACGTATGACCTGGGTTTACACGCTCAAATGACACAATCTGACCCTCTGCATTCTTTTCGAAATTGGTAGCTTCAGTTATACACTTTTCAGTTGCTTTCACCATTAAGCATTCGTCACACAACACACATTTTTCATTATCAATAACAGGTGCTGGTGAACGCATATCTTCAAACTTATCGTAGTAGATATCACTATTCGATAAACCAGCTTCCAGTAATACTTTTACGCCATGATCAATCATTGGCGGTGGACCACAGAAGAATGCCTTCAAGTTATCACCCGATACTATACCGGTATCCAAGTAGGCTTCTTTCACATGCTGAGTAACGAATCCACGTGGACCTTGCCAATCACTATCTTCAGGCTCTTCTGACAATACTGGGATAAATTCAAACTTGCTGCCTGCTGGCCATTTATCGGCTAACGCTTTTAGCTCATCAGTTAAATACAGATCTTTTTGCTCGCGAGCACCATAGAAGAAGTAGCAATCCCTAGCGATAGCCTGTGCTTCAACCTGCTGCACTAACGCATTAATTGCACTCATACCACTACCACCTGCGATACAAACCATAGGTTTTGCCGAATCATCCAAGCCAAACTTACCCATAGGCCCAGACAAAATAACCTTTTCACCTTCTCGATTTTTCTCCGCTAACCAAGCAGACAACTCACCACCTGGGACCAAACGAATGAAAAATGTATATTCATTTTCATTTTCTCGTTCTGGCGTTTGCGCAAAAGAATAAGAACGTGGCTTTTGGATACCCTCTACTTTAATCGTGCCATATTGGCCAGCACGCGCGCACAATTTATGCGAGCCCTCAGGACAAGTAATGACCACCTCATAAGTGTCCGCTGTAAGATTCTTAAATTTAGTAATAATCCCTTCATTACTCTGAACTCTTAAGGTCTGAATATTGGGGTTCGGCTCAGGTAATTTCCTTATGAACTGATCAAAGGGATCGTTAAAGGTCTCAAGTTTTGCCATTACTTAAATACTCCTGGATGAATTTTTTCAGCTTCAGCAAGTATCTCCTCATCACTTGCCGCAAGGTCCTGATTACGCGGATCTTGACGCCATTTTTGTATGTACCCTTCTTTACCGCCCCATTCTTTTAATAAGGCTTGCTGACGTGTAGCTTCGTCAGCCTTTTCAACTTCTACTAAACACGAGTAGAAGGTTGGGCTCTTACCAAAGTCTGTCAGCATTTCTGAGTTCAAAGCATTAATGTTGACGCCACCTGGTGTATTACTACCCTTAAATTGTTTCTGCGTAGAACACATACCACTAAGCATGCCTTCAATAATAACGGCGTAAGCAAAGGTATCACCGCGGTCGTTATAAAGACGACACAAATCACCATCTTTTAAGTTCCGTCTAGCTGCTTCTTCAGGACTTAACTCAACCGTTGGACGCGACATCATCGCTTGCAGCCTAGGTACTGATTGGAATGAATCACCAATAAAATAATGCGAGGCACTACTGAGTACTTGCAGCGGGTACTTGGACCGTAGGTCGTCTTCTTGGCCTTCGATCTCTGGCACATAAGTTGGCAGTGGATCAACGCCCTCTTCTTCTAATGCTGCTGAGAAGATCTCAATCTTGCCACTAGGTGTTGGCCACCCGTTCTTTTGGAAATTACGACGCTCGGTCTCAGTGTTAGCACGTGCCCAACCATTCTTCTTAAGGTCTTCATAAGTGATGCCTTCCATCAAAGGATTCACTTCGTCTTGCACTAGGATATCTCGAATAATCTCTTCATCAGTTTGTGTGAAGGCGTTATCACTTTCATCTTCATAACCCATCTTCTTAGCTAACATGCGGAACAACTCGGAGTTACGCACGCTTTCACCTAATGGCTCAATGATTGGTTCATTCATAACGTAGTACCAGTTGCCATAAGTGGCGACTAAATCCTGCCGTTCTAATTGCGTATCTGCGGGCAGCACAATATCGGCATACTCACAGGTATCCGTCCAGAAGGTCTCATGCACAGCAACAAATAAATCATCACGTGCCATACCTTCACGCACTGCATTAGAATTTGGTGCACAGTTCGCTGGATCTGAGTTATAGACAAACATGGATTTGATTGGTGGATCTAACGGTACTTCGTCATAGCCAACATTGTCACGCAAAGCGCGTCCAATTTGGACCATACTGACCATACGCTTAGAGGCGCGATCACCTAAATCTGGACGATGCAGTTTGGCTAAATCATGACGTAGCCACATCTCTTCAAGATTACCAAAGCTAGCACCACCACAACGCTCACGCCATGAGCCTGTAATACATGGCAGTGTTAAAATGGCACGACACATCTGCCCAGCATTCTGGTGACGATTAAGGCCATAGTTAGCACGAATAACAGCGATCTTGGCTGATGCATACTCGACTGCTAATTGCTCAATATCAGCAGCAGCAACACCAGTGATCTTTTCAACTTTATCGAGAGGGTAATCTGGAAGCTTACTATCCAGTAACTTCTCCCAACCTAAGGTCTGCTCTTTCAAGAATTCCACATCATGCATATTCTTGTCGACAATCACCTTCATCATACCGAGAGCTAACGCCGCATCAGTTCCTGGCTTAGGCTGGATGTGCCAATCTGCCATCATTGTGGTACGCGTCTTACGCGGATCAATCACAACCAATTTGGCACCGCGTTGTTTTGCTTCGCGAATAAATGGAATTGCATGCACGCCGGTACTAACCAAGTTAGCACCCCATAGGATGATCAAATCAGCTTCTGCCGCTGCTTCATGAATGGATGTGTTGGCATGCGCCATACCATAGGTATGCAAGCCCGCCCACATCGCCGCATAAATACAGATCGATTGCTCAAGTCTGGCTGCTTCCATCTTATTCCAGAAACGACTATCCATAGTCCAATAACCGACCATACCCATAGTCCCTGAGTAGGAGTAGGGCTGAACAGCTTCCGAGCCATATTTATCAATGGTCTCTTTGAAGTTATTAGTAATAGTCTCTAACGCTTCGTCCCATGTAATGCGCTCAAACTTTGCACCAGGACCCTTAGGGCCTACGCGTTTATGTGGGTATAGAACACGATTGTCGTTATAAACAAAATCCAAATAGTGGTTAACCTTGTTGCACAGGTAACCGCGCGTGATGGGATGAGTAGGATCACCCTGAACGCGCACTGCCTTGCCGGTCTTATCATTTCGTGTAACAAGCATTGAACATGAATCTGGGCAATCATGCGGACAAAATGAATGATGTACTGAATGACCCTCAGGAACCGTAATCCTGCTGGATACTTCAGGGATTTTATTGATATCTGTCATAGCGGTGAGCTCCACTCTCTTGGATTTCTTTATATTATTTACTGGGCGTTTAACAGCCTTATAATTATTACTTACAACATACTACAAGGCCATTTTTAGGACAACAAAAGGCGCCTATTTTAGCTTGTTCTTAGCGTTGTACGCCGTGCAGTCATTCACCAAAAAGAGTGATCTGGTTATTATTTTCTACCTCTTCCAGAGCGATCAAGTTCGAAATGCCAACACCTAGTAGCCTCACCGCCAACGGCTTGATCAGAGCAGCCTCTAATAACGCCGGAAGTTCAGCAACAATACTATCTGCCAAGTAAAAGCCTTGAGTCTTAGAAAGCGACCGTGTGACCTGCGAAAAGTCACTGAATTTAACCTTAATCGTCAGTGTTTTGCCCTTAACTTGAAGCTTTGCCAATTGCTCTTCTATCTGTACCGCCTGTTTTCCTAATACGCGCAACATCGCCTCGTGCTCAGACAGATCTTGCTCGAAAGTATCTTCGGTACTCACTGACTTGCGGATGCGATTATGTTTGACTGGACGCTCATCAATGCCACGCGCTACTTGATAATAATATTCAGCACTGCTGCCAAATAAAGCCTGCAACTCCGGTAGGCGCCAACGCAGAAGATCAGCCCCTGTTTCGATACCTAAGCCATGCATAGTCTGTTCAGTTGCCTTACCAACACCGTAAAAATCACGAATCTTAAGACCCTGAACAAAAGCTGCACCCTGCTCAGGTGAAATATAAAGTAAACCATCAGGTTTGCAGCGGTCAGATGCTATCTTAGCCAAAAATTTATTATATGAGACACCAGCAGAGGCAGTAAGCCCGGTTTCTTGCTTGATTTGCGCCCTAATATCACTGGCGATCAAAACACTAGAGTTTGGCGCACGTGCATGCTCGCTGACATCCAAATATGCCTCATCTAGTGACAGTGGTTCTATGCAATCACTAAATCGCGAAAAAACCCGCCGAATATCACTAGATACCTGACGATAAATCTCAAAACGTGGCTTTACAAAAATAGCGTGTGGACATTTTCTAAGGGCGGTCGCGCTAGCCATCGCCGAATGGATACCAAATTTACGCGCCTCATAGCTACAGGTGGCAACGACACCCCGTCGTTGTGGATCACCGCCTACTATCAAGGGTTTATCACGATACTGGGGGAAATCACGCTGTTCCACTGAGGCGTAAAATGCATCCATATCGACATGGATAATGGCGCGATGATTGATTATGTCGGCACTCATTTTAGGCTTCTTGCCATAATTATTATCGATTAGGTCGTTAAGCTAAAAGACACTCATCATTGACCCTGAAGGATTAGCACCGTAGCATTCCCGACTATTATAGAAACAAACCAAATTAGCTACTAGCAAACTTCAATCTTCGAGGAGATTTTTCAATATGAGCAATTCAAAATTACCAGGAATCATCGTTTTTGTCGTTGTCGCTGCGGCATTAGTTGCTTTTTACCTTAACGATCGCGGCCAACTAAGCTTTGGTGGCGCAGATGCGATGGACCATTCAACAATGGATCACTCCACCATGGAACATGCTGGACACGGCGCAGAGTCCCATGATGGCTTCTCTGGCTCATTCGATGATTACAGCAATAAATATAAGTAATCATTAATCGTATTGCTGCTGCAGCTACTTCGTTGCTGCAGCTAGCGACCTATTCGCTATGACTGTAGATCTAGTCCGCTAGCCTACGTTTCTACACTTATTGATCTGGCAGCTTTGCACGCAAAGCGTCTCGATCAATCCACCATTTATTGCCAACAATCGCATCAAGCATCTTGGCTAGACGCTTAAACAACTCATCCAGGTCATTCAACTCTAACATCTCAATCCAAATCTGGATCGACTCTTCATCCTCAATACCACGATGTCGCTTAGCCACTATCGCAATTAATTGTTTGGCTAAGAAAACCAGGCTATCCCGATCCGACCCTTCTGCACGTATTTCAGCCAGATACAACGCGACCACACCAGCAACTGCTGCACCGTCCGAGTTATCTGGTGTCTCGTCAATAATATAAGACAGCATATCGACACTTAATGCAGGTTTCATCGGATAAGTAACCGCCAGCCAGCAAGCGTGCCCTAAAGCAATAATCGAATCCTCTTGCTCAGCTAAATACAAAAGCTCGCAAGCCTCAACCGCTAATTCAAACTCGCCTGACTCGATAAATACATCCAACAATGGACGAGCGGTCTGCCAGCAAGTCTCTTTATCACCCAAACCAAGATTAGATCGAGCCATTTGGATCAGGATATAGGCACCATCCAATGCACTCGCCTCATCACCTAAAGCGCGTAATTGCTTGTTAGCTTGTTTTAACTCATTTTCAAAAAACACGCGCGCGTTGCCAAGATCTTGACCACTAATTTGTTCCGCGAGTGATTGCGACAGAATTTTTCTACTCATAGCTATGGACCTAAACGGCTGCCAAGGCAGGTTCATGTAAGGATTAATTTTAAATAGTCTGGCAAAATCGCACCAGCACAAAGTATGTGCGCCAGCTTGCTAAAAAACGCAGACAAAAAAAAGCCCCCAAGAGAGGGGGCTTTTCTTCACTTCAGAGTGAAACTTACGCGTAGTTTGCGATCTTGTTCATCTTGTCAGCGATCTTTAACTCGCCTTCTGATGCCATCTCGCCATCCCACTTGTTCATCTGCTCATTCATGTACTTGTGGAACACTGGCGGTAGTAAGGCCAATGCAAACAAGGTGAAGTAGCCACGTCCGCAGTTCGGTGATCCGACTTCATCTAACTCCCAGAAGTGAGTCTCGCCACGGTCATGGTGATCGCCTTGACGGCCAATCTCAATGAAGAACCATGAGGTGAACGCTGTACTGTTGTCCCAGCTATGACGGTAGTCAATCGGCTGACCCTTCTCACGTATCAAACCGTAGTGCTCTAGGTAGTTCAATGCTTCTAACTCGAAGTTTGAAATGAACCATACAATCGCTAGGCAACCCATTCCGGCCCATCCACCAACTGACCAGAATAACAAGACTGTTGGGAGTGCCATGAAGTAACCACGGATCCAACGGTTCTGCCATGATAAGAAAGGAACACCTAATCGCTCTAAACGTTGCTTCTCCATCATGAACAAGAACTTGCTCTGACCAATTCCGGATAGCGGGTAATGCTTGAACAAGCTACGACCACGTGGCGAAGTCGCTGGATCATCTGAATGACCAAGCTCTAAGTGGTGGTTGTATACGTGTGCATAGCAGAAGTGCGCCTTACCTGATAACGCCATCATCCATCGTGCAATTACGAAACTAAAGCCTTTTGTATGCGCTAGCTCGTGACCGTAGATAATGCCAATACCGGCAAAAATACCTGTTGAAATCGTTGCACCAATTAGCTGGCTACCAGTGATGCCGTTTTGAACTGTCATGCCCAAAATAGTGGTCTCACCTAGTGGCACTGCATTCATGTATTGGAATACACGCCAGGCTAGTACGATTTGTAGTAATGCAAAAATACCTAACATGCCGTACATCACACCGTTGTGTAATGCTGCAATACCGTAGGTATCACCGTTCTCATCAAAACCAGCGCCTGGAGTCTGTGCCTTGGTTAGAGTATCAATTAAGATACCTGCACCTAAAAGAACTAGACCAGTCCATACCCATGGTCCACCTGTTAGTACGCCAAACATGGCCGCAATAATCAGTAGTGGTGCCATGAAATAACGCACGTTAATTAATAGCTTTTTCATTTTAATCTCCGTATCGGTAACAAACATTTTCAGCTTTTTTATTTCAGCTCTTGAAGCTTTCTAACCAGCCCTCGAAGCTTTTTATTTCAGCGTTGGAGTAAGCATAGCAAAGGCAACTCCCATTACCAACAATTGCAAGCCCTTCTGCTAATGGATTGTCTTGTACATACAGGGGACATTGTTCTATTATTGTTCCAAGAATATGGACATAGAGCGAACATAAAGCTGGACAATAGGCAGACAAAACCAATACTTGCTATGACAAACGAACATAATCTTCCAAAACACCCTATACAAGTAGTCTCGCGTCGAACGGGATTAAGCGCCGATGTCATTCGTGCTTGGGAAAGACGTTATACAGCAGTGCAACCTCAGCGTGCCAGTAACGGTCGCAGACTCTATTCAGACATTGATATTGAGAAACTTGGCCTACTGCGCCGCGCAACCTCAGCGGGTAGACGTATTGGTGATATCGCTAGCGAGACCCTGGAACAGCTTTACGCCTTAGTAGAGACAGACGACCAAGCAGCAGCGCAGGCACGCAACCTACCGTCAGAGCGTCCAAACACTGGCTCAGTAATGGAATACTTTGAAGAGTGTTTAGATGCAGTAAACAATCTCGCCCCCAACACTCTCAGAGCGAGTTTAAGTAACGCCGCAAAAAATCTTGGTATCCCTTTCTTATTAGAAGACTTGTTGCGCCCTTTAATGGCCTACATCCGTGATGAATGTCGTCGTGGCAATATGCGCATCGCGCAAGAACGCCTAGCCACTTCCGTACTGCGCTCTTATATGGGTGCTATGGCGATCAGTGACAGCACCGAAGACCTCAGATACAAATTGGTTGTGAGCACGCCGATCGGACAAAGCTATGACTTAATCGCCTTACGTATGGCAGCAGCAGCACAGTCTTATGGCTGGGGACCAATTTATCTCGGTACAGAATTACCAATAGAAGAAATCGCTTACACGACCAAGCAAACCAAAGCACAAGTAATAGCCTTAGGCATTGCACGCCCAAGTGACGACCCTCATCTACCGAACACATTACGTAGCCTGCGCAGCAGAATAGGCCCAGCGACCAGTATTATTGTATGCGGCGATGCCGTATCCGGTTACACTGAAGTAATCCAAGAAATAAACGCTATTGCGGTGCAAACCATGGGTGAATTGCGCATGGAATTAGATCGCTTAAGAAAGCCCATTGCGGCATTCATTGAAGAAAACAATAAACAATAAATCGGACTACGCATGACCAACCCTTCAAGTTATACCTATGAAGAACTAATCGCCTGCTCAAAAGGTGAAATGTTCGGCCCTAACAACGCACAGCTACCAGCACCTAATATGCTCATGGCCGACCGCATCAATCTGATTAACTCAGATGGCGGTAACTACGGTAAAGGTAAAATCATCGCCGAACTAGACATCAATCCAGACCTTTGGTTTTTTGCCTGCCACTTTCCCGGCGATCCTGTCATGCCGGGTTGCTTAGGCCTGGATGCAATGTGGCAACTAGTTGGCTTTCACCTTGCCTGGTTAGGCAACCCAGGCCGTGGCCGTGCGCTCGGCGTAGGTGATGTAAAGTTCAGCGGCCAAGTGTTACCTACAGCAAAAATGGTCACCTATGAAATCGATATCAAACGTGTGATTTCACGCAAGCTAGCATTGGGCATTGCCGATGGCGTGATGTCGGTCGATGGTCGTGAGATCTATCATGCAAAAGACCTACGGGTTGGCTTATTCACGTCTACCGACAACTTTTAGCGCTCAGCTCTACGCTATCATCCTAAGGCTTAGCGCAGCTTATGCGCTGGGCCCTAGTGGCAAAGCCAGCAGCAACCAGAACAAAAGTAACAGCATCCACGCCAATAAAAAGCCCACACTGTAGGGCAGAGTCAAACTGATCAAAGTCCCAACTCCTGCCTGACGATGATATTTTTGCAGTAGCGCTAAAATAATAATCATGTAGGGATTAAACGGTGTAATAACATTTGTCACCGAATCACCAATACGGTAGACCACTTGCGTTAATTCTGGACTAACCCCAGCCTGCATCAGCATCGGCACAAAGACTGGCGCATAAAACGCATACTTAGCTGACATCGAGCCAATCAACAAATTGCCTAAGCACACCAATAAGACAAAGGCAGACAGCAAGACAAAGACATTCAACTCCATCCCCGCCAACCAAGCACCACCACTTAAGGCCAACATTTCACCTAAGTGTGTGTATTTAAATATCGCAATAAACTGTGCAGCAAAAAAGGCCAACACAATATATGGGCCCAGCTCGGCCAACGTTGCCCCCATAAAACCAGCTGCATCTTTGCTTGAACGAATACTGCCGACACGCAGACCGTAAACCACACCTGGAATCAGGAACAACAAAAACAACAGCGGTACCGTCGCTTCAACCCAGCGCGGAAAATGCTTGCCCATGCCATGCAGTGGCCCTGCCGGCCAAACCGCCGCCATCACTGCAGACAATAAAACAGCAACAAAAGCTACTGCCGCCCAACGCAATCCGGAGCGCTGCTCGATACTTAATTGCAACAGTATTGCGGCAGCCTGCGCATCAAATGAAAGACGATCTGTTCTAGGTGCTACCCAATACTGAGTGATAGCCCACCCACTAAACGTCAAAATGATGGTCGACGCGGCCATGAACCACCAATTGCTGGTAACTGCGACCTGATAGTCCGGTGTAATAATTTGCGCTGCAGATTGTGTAAAACCAGCGAGCAAAGGATCAATACTCGTGATCAACAAATTCGCACCGAAACCAGCAGAGACGCCAGCAAAACTAGTGACAATACCCAGTATCGGTGAACGACCTGCAGCCATAAATAAAGTTGCAGCTAATGGTGGCAAGACGACATAACCAGCATCCATCGCTAAAGAAGACATGACACCAATGAATAGTGTGGCTGGAATTAAATACTTATCTTGTACCGCATTACCAGCAGCACAAATCAACGCAGGCAACAGACCACAACGTTCGGCTAAGCCAATGCCGAGCATGCCAACTAAGACGATACCCAATGGCGGAAACTGAATGAAGTTTTGCACCATCGTGCTAAGCCACCACCAAATGCCCTCGCCCTCAAGCACACTGCGAGCAAACACTGCTTCAGACTGCTCCGGCCCTAACCAACGTACGGCTTGCCACTGCAAACCCACAGCTAATTCTGCCAACAAGGCGATGAACAGCGCACCAATAATAAACAGCACACTAGGATCAGGCAGGCGATTGCCAACACGTTCTAGTTTATCCAGCAAGCTGCTCATGCCATCACGTCATTCTATCTATCAGCGCTTACTGCGCCAGACCACGATCGACCAGCTCAAACACATCAGAACTAAGCCCTTCTGTATTTCGGATGCGACGCAATTCGGCGCACATTAATTCTTGCCGTTGGCGGTCATATTTATGCCATGAAATAAGTGGCTTAATTAAACGTGCGGCAACCTGTGGATTAATCGCATTGAGTGCAATCACTTGCTCTGCAAGGAAGCGATACCCAGAACCATCTTTGGCATGAAAAGTAGTGGGATTAGCCATACTAAAGCTACCAATTAAGGCACGCACTTTATTTGGATTAGTCATAGTAAAGGCCTCGTGTTGCATTAAACCCTGAACCACCTGCAGAGCATCCGCTGTGCGTGCTCGTGCTTGCAGCGCAAACCATTTATCCATAACCAAAGTATCGTCCCGCCAACGCTGACCAAAACTGACCAATACTTGTTCTCTTTCAGCGCAGTTGACATCATTTAGCGCATCTAAAGCGGACATACTATCTGTCATATTATTGGCTGCTGAAAAATAATCCGCTGCCAAGACATGATATTGCGCCTTACCCAAAGCACAAAGATAAGTCAGACAAACCGCTATCAAACGGCGTTGACCCATGTCTTGCGCATTATAGACATAGGCCTTATTCATAGAGCCTTGCCTGTATTGCTCAACACAGGCCAACAATGAAGCTTCTAATTTCTGCGCTATTGCTACTTGTAATAGCTTACGTGCCTGGTAGATGGCATCGACATCTATTACTGTCATCAGTTCTGCTAAGTAAGTCTCTGGCGGCAGGATCATCATCTCTGCAACATAGGCTGGATCCGCTTCAGCATACTCTGCAAAGAAACTTGCGAGGGCCTGACAAAACCCTAGATTATCAGGCAATGCCTGCCCTGATTGTAGGGCTGCAATTGATCGCAGAATCCAACTGACCGCATATTGCTGCCCTGCTTCCCAGCGATTAAAACTATCACTATCGTGTGCCATTAAAAAAGCATAATCGGCATCGCTGTAGTCATAGTCCAACTTCACCGGCGCCGAGTAACCACGCAACAGAGAAGGCATTGGTTTTTCTGTGACCTGTTGAAAACAAAACTGCTGGCTAGTTTGATTTACAGGCAGTGTCATTTCAGACTGCGCGGCCACGTCACTCGCCGCCAGCTGCAACGGCATCGCTTGCCCTCTTGCATCCAACAAGGCGACGCTGATTGGTGTTAATTGCGCTTGCGGTTGTGGTTGCTGCCCATTACTAACAAGCTGCTGCTGAAAGCTTAAGGTATAAGTCTGCGCTTGCTCATCATAAGTTGATTGCACTTTTATCGTTGGCGTACCAAACTGGCTATACCATGGCATAAAGTCACTAAGATCAGCTTCATTCGCTTCCGCCATTGCTTGTGCAAAATCATCAGTAGTCACCGCCTGACCATCGTGTTTTTGAAAGTAACGTTGCAAACCCTTTTTGAATCCTTCCTTACCGAATAGGGTCTGGTACATCCGCACCACTTCGGCACCTTTCTCATAGACAGTTAAGGTATAGAAATTATTAATCTCAACATATGACGCAGGCCGAATTGGATGCGCCATTGGGCTAGCATCTTCAGCAAACTGATGAGTACGGAAAAAGCGCACATCTTGAATTCGCTTGACCGCACGCGAAGTCATATCCGAGGTGAACTCTTGATCGCGAAAAACGGTTAAACCTTCTTTCAGACTGAGCTGAAACCAATCGCGACAGGTGACGCGGTTACCGGTCCAGTTATGAAAATATTCATGCGCAATAACCGCTTCAATCGTCATATAGTCAGCATCTGTTGCCGTATCTGGACTCGCTAAGACACATTTAGAGTTAAAGACATTAAGACCTTTATTCTCCATCGCACCCATATTGAAATCATCGACCGCGACAATCATGTACGTATCCAGATCGTATTCCAGACCATAGGTCTGCTCATCCCAGGCCATCGCTTTCTGCAACGACAACAATGCATGCTCACATTTATCGGCATTATGCGCCTCGGTATATACTTCTAAATCGATCTGACGCCCACTGATAGTAGTAAACGTCGCACTATTACAACTCAAATCACCGGCAACCAGAGCGAACAAATAACTAGGCTTTGGAAACGGATCATGCCATTCAGCAAAATGGCGACCATCGGCCAACTCACCCTGAGCTATCCGATTGCCATTCGATAACAATACTGGAAATGCCTTGGCATCAGCCTCGATACGCACCGAGAACACCGCCATCACATCTGGGCGATCAAGGTAATAAGTAATCTTACGGAAGCCTTCTGCCTCGCATTGCGTGCAGTAATTGCCCGACGAAAGATAAAGTCCTTCCAAAGCGGTATTACTTGCGGGATCAATCTCAACTACTGTTTGTAGAGTGAATTGCGCTGGCACCTGCTCAATCAGCAATTGATCGTCTGTCAGCTGATAGCTGTCAGCTGTCAAGCTAACACCATCGAGCACCAACTGCTGTAAACGCAGCTGTTCACCATGCAAAACTAACGGTGGCCTAGAGGTGGCTTCTAAATCACTCGCTGTAAGGTCAATTTTCGACTCTACAACGGTCTTTTCAGCGTATAATTTGAAACACAGGGCTACTCGCTCTATACGGTAGTCAGGCGCATGATAATCTTGCAGTAAGATTGCTTTTGGATTTCCATCTTTCATCATTAATTCTATTTTGCTTACAATTTGAATACGTTACTATGCCCAGCCTTCACCGGGAGACCCTTTTACTATGCTGCAATTAACGCCCATAGTCACTCATATCGCAGGTTATCGTTTCGTGCCAGTAGAGGACACCGCTGCCACCCTACTAGAAATCGAAGGGTTTTCACGTGGCCTAGGGATTCTGGGCACCATCTTTTTAGCCAGTGAGGGCATCAACATCAGCGTTGCAGGCAATATGCTAGCCATCCTCAGCTTTCGCCAACGTCTAGACCAAACCGCGCAGTTTCGTGATATTAAATTTCACGAGACTTATTGCCAAAAAGTGCCTTATCACAAGCTTAATTTCAAAACCAAAAAGGAGCTAGTGCCCTTAGGTGTAGAAACCATACAAGCTGGCGAGTCTCAACACCAATACCTGAGCCCGCAAAAACTAAAACAATGGCTGGATGAAGGGCGAGATTTCAACCTGATCGATATGCGTAATACCTTCGAGTATGACATTGGCAGCTTCGCGACAGCTCAGCATTTAAATCTAAAGAAATTTAAAACCTTAAAACAACGACAACAAGAGATGTCCCAACTGGATAAAGACAAACCAATGGTGACTTTCTGCACTGGCGGCATCCGTTGTGAAAAAGCGGGGCCTTATATGGAGAACCAAGGATTTAAACAGGTTTACCAATTAGAGGGGGGCATTATCGAATACCTGCGCCAAACCGGCGGCACTCACTGGCAGGGTAACTGCTTTGTTTTTGATGAGCGCATCACTATCGATAGCCAGCTGCGGCCGCAATCGATGCGTCTTTGTGTCGAATGCCAAGTCTCGCTAGAAAGCCAGGCGGTTAATGCGACTATTTCTATAGACGATTCTGATGAAACCGAGTCTGGTAACTTGCAGGGTGAGCTCTGTCTCAATTGTCAGCAACGCAAACAGGTCGAACATGGCGCTATTTGATTTTTGTCTGAATTTAACTAGCAGCCAATTCAAAGATGACCAAGAGCTAGTCCTAGAACGAGCCAAACAAGCTGGCGTCGATCACTTCTTAATCGCAGGATCAGACCTCGAAGATAGTCAGCTAGCGATTGAATTATGCACGCAATATAGCCATAACCTATACGCTACTGTCGGTGTCCATCCACACAATGCAAGGAGCTGGCAAGACAACACCTTTAGCAGCCTGCAGGCACTAGCAAAGCACAGCCAAGTGCTTGCTATCGGTGAAGCTGGCTTAGACTTTCACCGCAACCTATCCACACAAGAACAACAAGAGCACGCTTTTAGACAACAGATTGAACTTTCGATTGAGTTAGGCCTACCGCTCTTTCTGCATGAGCGTGATGCACACGACCGATTTCGCGAGATTATTAGCGCATACCATAACCAGTTAAAAGCAACCGTTGTGCACTGCTTCACAGGTGACCGCAGGGCTTTAGAGTGCTATATCGAAATGGGCTTTTACATTGGCATCACAGGTTGGATCTGTGACGAAAGGCGTGGAAAACACCTACATGAACTGGTGTCCTTAATCCCACAGCACAGGCTATTGATCGAGACTGACGCACCGTATTTGCTGCCACGCAACCTACGGCCAAAGCCGAAAAATCCACGTAATGAACCCTGCCATCTACCGCATATTGCAGAACACATCGCTCACCATCGCGGCGATGACAGCCTTGAACTTTGCCGTTACAGTAGAGACAACGCACTACGTTTTCTTGGACTCACGCAAGCACAGAAAATAGCTCTGCCTGAAGAGTGTTAAGCAACTAACCATTAGAGTAGAAATCAATGCAAGTACAGAAAAGTATCACCAGCAAATTACAGCAGGCCTTCTCACCTCAGCACTTACAGGTACTCAACGAAAGCGATCGACACAACGTACCTCCTGGCTCAGAGTCACATTTTAAATTAATTGTTGTCTGTGAATCATTTGAAGGTGAAATGCTGATCAAACGCCAGCGTAAAATCAACCAGTTGCTCGCCGAAGAACTAGCCGCCGGCGTACACGCATTATCTATGCACACTTATACACCAGCAGAATGGGCTGAAAAAAATGGCCTAAGCCCAAACTCACCCCCTTGTCTTGGCGGTGGAAAGTAAAGCGCTGGTTGATGTGATAGCACGCTATGAGTGATGCATTGGCAGCAAAGATCATGGCATTACGAATTGAACATCGCACTCTAGATAATGCCATCGTCGCCCTCTCAAATGCTGATCATATTGACCAACTACAAATCAAGCGCCTTAAAAAACGCAAGCTTGGCATTAAAGATCTGATCACAAAGATTGAATCTAGGCTGATCCCAGATATTGATGCTTAAACCACATCATCACCGAATAGCATTTAAATCCTCTATTACAAGCTATTCAGCAACAGCTCCACGCTCATTCTCTATCAAGCCCTGCAGAGCAGCCTGCATATTCTCACGCGTGATAGGTAAACTCAGTTCGGCATCAAAATTAAATTGCTGACGCAAAGTTGCCAAATGATTTTCAAACTCTTTCTCATAAATCACGATGCATTTTGCATTGCGCTTCTGAATGCCAGCAATAATTGACTCTAGATTGCTGAGACGATCGCGAAAGGTATGCTGGTAATTAAACTCGGCGACCACCACATCGTAATGTGTACGCTTAAGTCGCGAGATTGCTTTACGCGTCGAAATCTCTTGCGTCACTTCATAGCCTAGTTCGCGATAAAGACTAGAAAAGTCTTCATAACCACCAAGCTCAATCACTGATAGTAATCGCTTCAACACTAACCCTATTAATATCGAGTGGTACGCACAGTACGATCAGCTAAACGCGTAATTTCACCATGATGAACTGTATATTCGCCCGCTTTTCGGTCGGCAAAAAATAACTTTAAGGTTTCATCAATGACTGGAAACGCCAGATCGTCCCAAGGGATATCCCGCTCCAGCACAAACTCAGTCTCTAAACTTTCAACCCCTGGGCTCGCTTCTGGCTTATCCAATTCGGCACGAAACATCATGTAGACCTGACTAATATGAGTCAAATTGTAGACTGCAAATAAAGATAAATCGGCAACTGTCGCAGTCGCTTCTTCATAAGTTTCACGTGCCGCACCCTGCTGCACCGTTTCATTATTTTCCATGAAACCCGCCGGCAAGGTCCAACTTCCCAAGCGCGGCTCTATCGCCCGCTTACAAAGTAATATTTTATCTTCGTGAGTGACTACGCAGCCGGTAACAATTTTTGGATTTTCATAAAAGATCGTGTCGCAATCAGGGCAACAGAACCGCGCCCGATTGTCGCAATCAGGGATTTTCAATTCAATCTCACCAGAACCACAGTGGCTACAAAATCTCACAGCTTTCCCTCAAGGCACAAGACAAAAATGCGATGCAAAGACAGCACCGCACTCATAGCCATGATTAAACGTCAGTGACAACCGCACGTTTTGGATCCCGAATCCATTGACTCCAAGAACCAATAAATAATCGCGCTGGCTGATAACCAGCAATTTTTTGCGCCAATAAATTATGACAAGCGGTAACCCCTGAACCACACATATTGACTAGCTGAGTCACATCCCCTTGAGGAATTACAGCAGAAAAGCGCTGATTTAAAGCATCAGCGGACTGAAACTTACCATCGCTGCCGAGGTTACCGCCAAACGGTAAATTCTGTGCACCCGGAACATGTCCCGGCACTGGATCAGTTTCCTGGTCTTTACCTGTAAAGCGATCTGCCGGCCGCGCATCAACCAATGTGATTTCACCAGCAGCCAATTGCGTTTCGACACTCTCCACATCCATCACCCAGGCGTCATTAACTGCTGCCTGGAAATCACCAGCGGCATAGCTTGCTTGCTCAGTAACCAGGTCCATACCGGCTGCTTGCCACGTCTTTAATCCACCATCTAATACAGCAACATTCTCGTGACCCAACCAACGTAAAAGCCACCAAAGGCGTGAGGCAAAAGCACCAAACATGTCGTCATAAGCAATCACTTGAGTCTCTTTACTAACACCCCAAGCACGTAATTGCTCAGCCAATACCTCAGCCTCCGGGATTGGATGACGCCCTGAAGTCTCAGTCATTGCAGAAGATAATTGAGTATCCATATCAGCGCGTTGTGCACCTGCGATATGCCCTGCTTGATAAGCTTTTAAGCCACCTTCAGGGTCTTTCAAACTAAAGCGACAATCGAACACTCGTACATTTTCGTTGCCTGCGATCTGTGCCAGCTCTTGCGCTGAAATAATGGTAGTAAACGCCATACTTATCCTCTACTTTCAATGTATTAACCTAGAGCAATGCCCGAGGTCATCTTAAATTTGATATAACACATTATTTTTTTAAATCTTAATTCCACTTGATTGCGTTGTTAACGCCATCAGCAATGTCACAACTTTAACACAATAAAATCGATCTCAAAGTAAGCCTTTCACTGCAACAGTTAATGTTTAGATAAACCAACCAGACTCGGGTCACCTTGAATAATTTCACCCTGCGGGTGCAGTAATGAAAGATATTCAATGCGGTTGCCAAACTCGACTGCAACACCGATATAACGATCCGCTCCATTGATGCTAAATTCAAAAACATAGAAGCGTCTCAGCCCTATCCTGCCAGACCGCCCACGCGCAAATCGCATTTTGCTCTGATGAATCGACTGATCTAAGAACTGCACCCGGTTATCGTCACTAAACGCATGGCAATGCTGCGTTGTAAATTCACGCGAACGAGTGCCATCCAGCCAAAACCAAACTAATAGAGCAACAATCGCTAAACTAAGCAGTACGTCCATGGTGAGGCTACCGCTGCCAAGCCTTAATCAAGCGCAGCAAAAATTTGATCACGTACTGTTTCGACCTGACCAATACCATTCACTTTAATATATCGAGGCGCTGCTAATGACCTGCTAGTTGCCCATTCGGAATAGTAGCCAATTAAAGGTTTTGTTTGCTGATGATAAACACGCAAACGCTCACGCACGGTCTCTTCCGCATCATCTTCACGCTGCATCAGATCCTCACCGGTTTCATCATCCTTACCTGCTACCTGAGGTGGATTATAAATAATGTGATAACTGCGACCAGACGCTGCATGCACTCGGCGCCCGCTCATACGTTTTATAATCTCATTATCGTCAACATCGATTTCAACTACTGCATCAATATCAACACCATCATTTTTCAATGCCTCAGCCTGTGCGATCGTGCGCGGGAATCCATCAAATAAAAATCCATTAGCACAGTCGTCTAGTGCGATACGCTCTTTCACTAAACCAATAATAATGTCATCAGAAACCAGACCACCTGCATCCATAACCTTTTTTGCTTCTAGACCCAGAGGGGTGCCCTCTTTAACCGCTGCCCGCAACATATCACCTGTTGAAATCTGAGGAATGTCATAACGTTGTTTGATGTAGTTTGCCTGAGTGCCTTTACCTGCACCCGGGCCGCCTAATAAGATTGCACGCATTAGTTTATACTCCAGCGGTTAGCGGATAAATTTAGACTGTAGCTCAAAATTTTCATATACCGGCATCGCTACCTGCTACCGGTATCAGACATAACTCATTAACTATGACCAAAATCAGTGACTTTGACGAGATCGAAACGCAGCAAGTGCAGACACATATCGATCAACGCTGGCCAGATGAGGTCATCACCATAGAGCTTGCTGATGTTGAGCTAGAATTAAACGAGATTAGCACCGAAAGTACATCCTACCCAACCGTGGTATGGCAAGCTGAGGATTGCAGCTTTCTCGTCATAAAATCGGGCAAGAAAGAATTCCGTGGGCTATTTTTTTATGAAGATAGCGAGCATTTCTCAACAGATCAAGATTATTTCACCGATATTAATCATTGCGTCATGATGCTACTGCAGACGCAGGCCGAGTTTGTAGATAATACGACCGCCTAAATAACAGGTAACACAGCACTATTTTATTTTTAAATAGGGAATAAATCAGATATGACTAAAAAGAACGCCTTTTACGCTCAGTCCGGCGGCGTCACTGCCGTTATCAATGCCAGCGCCTGCGGCTTGATCGAGACTGCCCGCAAACATAAAGATGTGATCGCGAAAGTATATGCCGGCCGAAACGGCATAATTGGTGCGTTGACCGAAGACCTGATCGATACTTCAAAAGAATCTGCACGAGCGATTGCTGCTTTACGCCACACCCCCTCCGGCGCATTTGGCTCCTGTCGTTATAAATTAAAAAGTATTGAAGAGAATCGCGCCCAATATGAGCGCTTAATTGAAGTCTTTAAAGCCCATAACATTGGCTACTTCTTTTACAACGGTGGCGGTGACTCACAAGATACATCAAACAAGGTTTCACAATTAAGTAAGAAAATGGGCTATCCGATCCAGTGCATTGGCATCCCAAAAACAGTCGATAACGATTTACCTATTACTGATAACTGTCCGGGCTTTGGCTCAGTCGCAAAATATGTTGCGGTATCAATTCGTGAAGCTGGTTTTGATGTCGCCTCAATGGCAAAAACCTCAACCAAGGTCTTTGTGATGGAAGTCATGGGCCGCCATGCCGGATGGATTGCGGCTGCCGGTGGTTTAGCCGCTGAAAACAAGGGAGATGCCCCACATATTATTGTATTCCCAGAGGTTGCCTTTAACCGCAAAGCCTTTATGGCGAGAGTAAAGCAATCGGTCGCTGATTATGGCTATTGCGCGATTGTGGTTTCTGAAGGGGCCCATTACGCCGATGGCACATTCCTCGCTGATGCTGGCAACAGTGATGCCTTTGGACATAAGCAGTTAGGTGGTGTCGCTCCTGTATTGGCACAAATGATCAAAGACGAAACAGGCTTTAAGTACCATTGGGCAGTGGCCGATTACTTACAACGCTCAGCACGCCATATCGCCTCTAAAACAGATGTAGAACAAGCTTACGCAATGGGCAAAGCGGCGGTAGAACTGGCTTTAGCTGGCGAAACTGCGGTCATGCCTACTATTATCCGTAGCTCGAACAAGCCTTATCGTTGGAAAATTGGCAGCACCAAACTATCGCGTGTCGCTAATGTCGAGAAAATGATGCCAAAAAGCTTTATCAGCAAAGATGGCTTCGGTATCACTCAGAAATGTCGTGATTATTTAGCCCCGCTGATCAAGGGTGAAGATTACCCGCCTTACAAAAATGGCCTACCGCAGTATGTGACCTTAAAAAATGTACCCGTCACAAAAAAACTGGCCGATGAGTTCACCCCTTAAACCTTAAAAATCAGCTGAGCGTTGGGTAATAGTCATCTGCCCACGCTCATGATTAATTGAAAGCTGACCTAGAAAAGACATCCCCAACAGTATTTCTTCACCCTGCATATAGGGATTTATACTTGCACGCACATTACGCAGCGTAATCTCGCCAAGACTGACCGAGCTCAACCGCGTGGCATAAACCGTAATCAAACCATTCGCCGTATTCGCCTGCATTCGACTGCCTTTTTTCAAGCCTAATCGCTGAGCAACCACTTCCGGCACAGAAACGTGGCTAGCTCCGGTATCGACCAAGAAACGAACGCTTTGGCCATTAATTTGACCCTTCGCAATATAGTGCCCGGACGCGCCACTGCGCAGCATGACCTGTCGATCACCTGCGGCTGACGTTTGGCTAACAACCTGCTGCCGTGATTCACGCTTATACTCAATAAATTTAGAGAACAACACGGTCAACAGCACAAGAATGCCGATCCAGGCCAGTGAAATCATCCAGCGCCCTAAGCGGCTAGCAAAATCGTTGGGGTAAGCCATAAATATTTCAAAGTGAGTATTCAGCCATTGTAGTGACCTGATCAAGAATTGCGATCTTTGTAACTGGACAATCTTTGACCAAGCACCTGTCATTTTTTAGACTAATCCTTAAATAAACAGGCTGTGGCATAGAAGTTTATCTAATTTATTCAATCTGAGGGATTACGTTTCAAGACGAATCTGGGATAATTAGTATTCTGCGTGGGCCAGTTCATGGTCAAATATTCATTTATACTACGCAGTTCAGTCGAAACTAGCGCATATTAGTGCGCTCAAATTCCTTGGAGTCAAAAAATGGGATTATTTGGATTTGGTAAAAGCAAAGAAAAAGCAGCGGTTGCCAGCAAAAATGACCGCTTCGCACTTAGCGGCCCCAACAACGCAACCAGTGCTCGTTGCATTATGGCAGCAGCAGTACGTGGAGTAGCGTTAGAACTAAGCTTAGGTGATGGCAAAAATTTAGAGTTGTCACACGGCCCAGTGAAACTCAATAGTGAGAATGCAATTTACACCTACCTTGATGTTAAAGGTGAAGGTGCCCCACTACGCCCTAAGAAAGCGCGTCATTTAGGCGACCAGAATTATTGGTTAGCAATAGCCAACGAACTACTCGATAACAACCTACAAGTGGAAACGATTCTGCGCCGCATGGATGAAATACTAGCCTCCAATGACTACCTAGCTGGCCCGATAACGCAAGCAGATGGCCCAGTAGCCGCAGGCGTTTTGCAATTAAAGAAAACCGGCAGTTGTCCTCAGGGACTGAGTCACGTTGATGCATGGTTACAGCGTGTTGAGCAGGTAGTGCCTGAAGGCATCCGGGCAAACACCATGTCTCAAGTCAGCTAATCCCATTCACTATAGAAACAAAATTTATTTAAGAGGAAATCTCCATGGATTTATTTGACCAACGTGCATCAGGTGATGCCGATGCAGGCGAATACGGCCTTTCTGGTGAAATGAAGAAAACCCAGTACGTACTCCAGCTATTAGGCTCAGCTTACTGCGCCGATACATTAAAGTGTATCTTAGTCGCCGCTGAACAAGGTATGGAAATGAATACCGGCACCATCGACGTTGCTGGCGGTGAAAACCAGTCGGCTGATTTTATTGCGGTCTCTGAATTTGGCATGTTGCCAGCCCTAAAAGAGAATGACTTTTTCAGCTATGGCGTTAAATCAATTACTGAATATGTCAATGCGCGCGGATTAGGCTTTTCACTGATCCCCAAAAACGTCACACAGGCCGCCGAGCAAGATGATATCTGCGCGATCGCACGCGACCAAGCGGGGCCACACGTCTCAGCTATCGTCAACGAGTCACTGCTAAAGTCGAGTAATGATGCGAGCATAATTGATGCAGCAAAAGCTGCGTTAGTGCCGCTATTAGATGATCTTGAGCAACGTCTAACAAAAAATAAATTTGTTGCTGGTAAGAACTTTTCACTAGTCGATATTCACTGGCTAGCGCATCTACACTTACTGAGCCTAACGCCTGCCAATGACCTAATCGAGCAACGCGCTAAAATTAAGGCCTGGATTACAACTCTTCACAGTAAGAAGAGTAACTGTGGGCAAGCATTGGTTGCTGCTAGTTTGTTACCTACTGCAGCTGAAGTGCAAAGCAATACCATTAAGGATGTCGTGATTACTGACTTTTAGTCAAACTTTTCACTACACAAAAAAAACGCGGTCACCGTTCAAGGTGCCGCGTTTTTTTTGGACTAAATTTAGCTATTAACTAGAACATTTCAGAAGCATCAACCTCAGTCACAGGCTCATGCCCATCCCGAGTTGGAATAAAAGGCCCTGTGATCATTTCGGCATAGCAAGCACCAGGGCCAACCATAGGATAAACCCCAGCATCAGGATCAATAATCACTTCCAGGAAAGCAGGCCCGGGGTATTCAACAAACTCCCGCACAACACGTTCCAAATCTTCTTTCTTATCCAGGCGCACCGCATATTCAAAGCCATCTGCTTCAGCAGCTTTGATGAAATTCTTTTTATGCAATGACTTATCACTGGCAGAGAGGCGACCCTTAAAAAATAACTTCTGCCATTGCTTAACCATGCCATCACCGAAGTTATTTAAGACCACAGTTTTGACTGGCAAGTTATACGTTGTCACTGTTTCCAGATCGCCAAGATTCATACGAATACTGGCATCACCATCGATATCAATCACCATCGCATCTGGTTTAGCAAACTGTGCACCAATTGCTGCAGGCAAACCAAAACCCATAGTCCCCATACTACCTGACGTTAACCATAACCGTGGTCTCTTAAAGTCAAAATACTGTGCTGCCCACATTTGATGCTGACCCACACCGGTGCTAACAATCGCCTCACCTTTAGTGATCTTATTAATCTCTTCAATCACCGCATAGGGTTGAATATGTTCACTTTCACGATCATAGTTCATCGCGTAAGTCGACTTCAGCTCAGCGACATGTGCGTGCCATTCACTATAGTCAACTTGCAACTGATACTCTTCTTTACCATAGACCAGCAAACGAGTGATGCTCTCTGGTAGCAAACCAACATGATGCCAATCGACTGCTTTGACCTTATCAATCTCGGAAGGGTCAATATCGAAATGCGCAATGAACTTAGCGGTCGGTGCAAACTTAGGCGGCACCGCAGCGACACGATCATCAAATCGCGCACCCACTGCAATCAAGAAATCGCAATCGTCGGTCGCATAGTTAGCAAACGCAGTACCATGCATACCCAGCATATGTAACGCATTCGGACGCGTCGTGTCGTAAGCACCTATACCCATCAAGGTCGATACGACGGGAATACCAAAGGCATCAGCGAAAGCCGTGATTTCATTTGACGCCTCTGCATTGATTGCGCCACCGCCGACATAGATCAGTGGTTTCTTAGCTTGACTTAAAGCGTCATAGAATTGCTTACACTTCTCAACAGGGAGTGGATTAGACAAGACGCTGTGAATACGTTCACGATAACCGCGAATCGGTAAACGACCATGGCCTTGAAATGAACCCACCCAGTTCTGCACGTCCTTAGGGATATCGACCACCACCGGTCCCGGTCGACCGGTTCGCGCAATCTCAAAGGCAGTGCGCAAGGTGGCTTCCAACTTAGTCGGGTCGGTGACCAAAAAGATATGCTTGGCAACCGCGCCCATCAAATTAGCAATAGGTGCTTCTTGGAAACCATCACTACCGATAGCAGCAGTTGGCACCTGGCCACTGATCACTACGATCGGAATGGAATCTGCCATGCAATCACGAACCGGAGTCACGGTATTGGTCGCACCCGGTCCTGAAGTCACCATTACAACACCGACCTTGCCACAGGCGCGCGCATAGCCAGACGCCATAAAGCCAGCCCCCTGCTCGTTCGCTGGCACAATCAATGGCATAGCATCGTTAGTTTCTTCGTTGTAACGGAAGACGGCATCATACGTTGGTAAAATTGCGCCACCACTGTAGCCAAAAATTACATCGGTGCCTTCCTGTGCCAAGACCTGCACAATCATATCGGAGCCGGACATTTCAGTTCCGGCCAAAGGGTGATCCGAGGTCTGTTGAATCTCTTCTTCTTGTTCTGCTACGCTTTGCATTTTCTCTAAAAACTTTTGATAAATAAGTAACTTAACAAAGTATCTTACTTGCTACAGGTGAGTCAATGAAAGCCTGTGATAGAACAGCCCTCCTACCCATTAGCAATAGCTCAAAAGATGATCACCAGACATGAAGGGATAGATAAATATTGAGCCATAAAAAAACGCCCCCGGCCAGAGACAAGGAGCGTTCAACGAGAGTTTAATGAAATCAATTTCTTCCGTAATTCATCAACTACTCGAGTACTCTTCGTTCTAGATGAAATTTAGAACCATTGCACAATACCCACTGCCCACATCTTAACGTCTTCAGAAACAGCGGCGCCTGATCCGTTAATACCAAAGTCATAATTTGATGCGCTCTTATTAGCCACTTTTGAGTAGGTTAACCGCAACTCAGTACCCGCAGGCATCGTGTAATAAGCCCCTACATTGTAAGCCTTTGCATCAGAATCATTCAGATTTGAACCATCAACTTCTAACTCATCTGCGTCCATGTAAGAGAAGCGAAGATCATAGCCATCGCCGAAAACATGTTTACCAGAGATCATCCACGCATCGCGTTCTACATCAATATCATTATTGCCGGTCATAACAGCAGTCATCGTTCTAGGCGCATCAACACAACCTTCCCAGTCGTATTCTAACGTTTCCCACATAGCGGATATTTGAGTTGATTGACCTGCCTGCCATTGATGAATATAACGGCCTGCAAGCCGATAAGAGCGATCATCCGATGCATCACAAGCATGCGTTACCGCAGCCCAGTCATCATGTTTTTGATAGGTTGCCGCAAGCCAGACATTATCGCCTGAAGATAGATTAGTTTCGTAGGCAATACCCATAGACCAGATGCGTGGATCAAGTTTAGTCTCACCACTTCGCCCGGTGACAGCGACTTCTTCGCCAGAGCCTTCTTGATTGGCATTAGTCGTCGCCAATCGGAAGGTGAGGCCATTAATATCCGGGCTCAAGTACTGAATGGTTTCTTCTTGGCGACGATTAAAAGCGTCAGACTGACCAAATGAACCATTGTAGAAGAACTGGTCACCGTAACCGATGTTTCCCATAATTGAAGTGTGTGAATCTGCACCAGCGTCATAGAATGGGTCAACCCACTGTGCCACCATTTCATTATAAGGGAGCAACCATTGGCCAAACATAATCTCACCGAAAGAACCGCTCAAGGAGATCTTTGAGTTACGGTTACACCAGTTAGTGTAACCATTATAACGGTTATGGAAAGTAAACTGCTCACAACGGAAGTTAACCATCACCGGCTCATCTAGCAGGGACATCCCTGTATTTAAACCAGCAGAAAAACCAATATTAGCGGCATTGGCATTAATCCGTGTGGTGTCTCGGGTGCCATTATCAACTGATTCTAATGACCAATTCTGCCAACCATAGATCGTCCAGTTTGAGTTTTTGTTACCGCCGGTAACACCACCTGCAATGGCTGTCGCCATTGGAGCAGCAAATAGCAGACTTAATGCGAATGCTTTAAATTTCATTTATTAGTCCCCTCGATCAGCTCATAGCTGACTTAGTTTAGTAATGTTGTATTTTTACAACGGAAGGATTTATTAAAAAATTTTACCTTCTGTGCCCAGCCGCCAGACACTTTATTAACCTGCATAAAGCAGATCGCAGGCAAGGAACTATTTAATAGTTAATTTACTAAATCGTCAGTGTTATGTAACAATCTACTATTGTAATTATTATCACGTGATCTTTGTACTTATCTCTTGTAAAATACCGGGGAAAAGGTGCTCAAGGATTCATCACCTTTCAGATAGATAACGACCTGTATCCTTTTTACAACAGTCCAGGGCAACCGGGACAAGGAGCAACCTAGACTAAAAACACTATGACCATTGACCTTGTAACCTTTGACCTACAACGCACCCAATGCTTTAAACGCTATAGCGTTGAATGCCTGCAACCCTTAGCCAAGCGCAGCAGTATTCGAGCCCTACGTAAAAACACCATCATCTGCATGGATGGCGATATCTTGCAATCGATCTACTTTATTCTGAAAGGAAAAGTCAGAGTCTTTAAAGAAAACCAGCAAGGCAAAGAAGTCACCTTATATGAATTAGGCCAAGGCGAATCCTTTGGTGAAACTGCCTGGTTAAATGGTGGCAGGCAATTCGCCAGCGTGATCACCAAAGAACCCTGTAATGTACTGACCATTCAGCATTCCGACTTCAGCCAGTTTTACCAGGAACACCCTGACTTTATGCATTGCATTGCAACACGTCTCTCAGAAGAGATCGAAAATATTTCACAGCATCTGAAAGAGATTGCATTAGGCAGTATTCATCATCGTGTACTTTGGGCCTTGCGTTCCAATGCGAAAGAAGTTGCCGGCCAACAGATCGCTAATTTTTCCACTCACCGCGAGCTTGCCAGTCTTATTGGCTGCTCTAGAGAGTCGGTCAGTCGCACCATTCAAGATTTAAAAAAGAGTGGTGACGTAGTACTCGATGGTGACATTATCTACCTACAAAATTAGCCTGCGCAGCTGCACCATTTGCCACTAAAAAACCTGTATATCGTCCGTGCAAGCCTGGACTTGCGCGGACTTTATATATGAGTAAGCTGAACAGCACATGAATATCAGCCTGAGTTTTGAAATGGAAGCTAACAACGCAGCAAAAAGCTATAAGCCCGAAGAATATTTTGTTACCGATGAGCCATACTACGAGCCAGTGGCAGACGAAATTGAAGTTTTCGAGGCTGCTTATAAAAACAAACTACCTGTTTTACTGAAAGGACCAACCGGCTGCGGTAAGACGCGTTTTATGGAATACATCGGCTGGCGCTTACAAAGACCACTGATCACAGTCTCTTGTCATGACGACTTAACCGCCTCTGATTTGGTTGGCCGTTATTTAGTTACTGGTGGCGAAACAGTGTGGGTCGATGGTCCACTCGCACGTGCTGTGCGCACAGGCAGCATTTGTTACCTAGATGAAATTGTCGAAGCACGAAAAGACACCACTGTCGTCATTCACCCTTTATGTGATGATCGCCGCGTATTACCGATTGAAAAGTTGGGAGAGCTATTAGAAGCGCCGCAAGACTTTTGTATGGCAATCTCATACAACCCAGGCTATCAGAGCGTCCTAAAGGATCTCAAGCAAAGTACGCGACAACGTTTTGTTGCCCTAGAGTTCGATTATCCAGATACGGCTACTGAGCAAAAGATTATTGAAAAAGAAACCGGTGTCGATGGCGCAACAGCCAAGCAGCTGGTCAAGTTTGCTCAGATGACCCGTAACTTGAAAGGCAGTGGCTTAGACGAAGGAGCCAGCACCCGATTACTGGTTCATGCTGGCAAACTGATCGCTACCGGCATCAGCCCAGTAACAGCGTGTAAAAGCTCAATCTCACAGGCCCTGAGCGATGACCCCGAGATGCTGTCAGCAGTCCATGAACTAAGCTCATCGGTATTTTGATTGCAGTCGACCGCAAGCAGCACCGCCGCTAGACAAGTGTATAAACATTCCAACAGGAGCCGACACTAAATTTCAGGCAAAAAAAACGCCGGCGTAGAATGCCGGCGTAAAGTCTACGTGGAGGTAGATATGAAAAGCGGTTTAAAACAAGGCAATTGCTATAGCGAATAGAGCAACGAGGCTTGAAACAAATACAGCTGCTTCTTTGCACATTACAGAAATACCTGTGTCGTAAGATGAAGTTAAACGTGTCATTTGCGTTCTCCTAACTAAGTTTTAAATAAGATTTAAATTTGATGAAGTTAGAATAGTAGAATTTTCTAATATAAGCAAGTGCTTATTTAATCTATACCTAAAACACCCTTGTACAAAGCCCATTTTTGCTAAAAACTAGTGTAGAAATAACAACTTAAACTAAGAATCGGTCTTGTTTCAGCACCTTCTTAGCCAAAACAGGGAATAACGTGGTCCAAAATACCTTCTTTTTCATCCTGCTAGCTGTCACAACAGCTGCCTTCGCCGCCCTACTTGCGCCTTTTTTCCAACCATTGCTGTGGGCCATCACCCTCGCTATCCTATTTCGCGGCTTACACCAGCTCCTTCTCAAACGCTTAGGAAACGAGCGTGACAACAGCACAGCAATACTCAGTGTTTTTATTATTTTAATTTGCGCCATTGCACCGGCTTTATTTTTAAGCATTGCGGTAGCTAGAGAAGGAGTTGGCTTGTATCAGGCGATTACCTCAGGCGATATCAATCTAGCGCATGGCATCCAATGGCTACAGAACAACCTGCCGGCACTGGAGCAATTACTTCAGTACAGCGGTCTTTCCCTCACCGATTTAGAAGCTAAAATCAGCAACAGTGCGATGCAATTAAGCCAAGCCTTTGGCGCCTATCTCCTCAGCTTTGGGCAGGATGCGCTGCACTTCACCATCTTATTTTTCTTAATGTTGTATCTCTTATTCTTCTGCATCCGTGATGGCGACAAACTGATCGAAACGCTGGTTAACGTATTACCCCTTGGTGATCATAACGAACGCTTATTACTTAACAAATTTGCTGAGGTATCGCGTGCAACAATCAAAGGCACTCTAATTATCGGTGGCATACAAGGTGCTATCGGAGGCATCAGCTTTGCATTATTAGGCATTGAGTCGGCCCTATTTTGGGCCGCAGTGATGACGATCTTATCGATATTGCCTGCGATCGGTGCCGCCTTGATTTGGTTGCCAGCAGCCATTTATCTATTGGCCAACGAGCAACTGGCTGCAGCAATCATTTTAGTTCTTGTTGGGGTCTTCATCATCGGCATGATCGACAACGTTTTAAGGCCTATCCTGGTAGGACGTGACACACAAATGCCCGATTACTTAATCTTACTCAGCACCTTGGGTGGCATTACAATGATCGGCATCTCAGGCTTTGTTTTAGGCCCTATTGTTGCCGCATTTTTTCTTGCCATTTGGGCCATGTTTGCGCAGCAGTACAACAGCAATGATCAGCAACACTAAGACCAGCTATTTAGTCCCGCGTCTTTTACGGCCTTGATAGGCTGTAACTTGCTGCATGATGTCACTAAAAGGCAGGGCGGCAAGATACTCAAAATCGCCCAAAGCTTGTTGGATCACGCCATAAATATCATCCTCAGCGGCATTCGACTGATCGGGATAGAGCCCATTCACCAGCTCAATCAAGCCCTTGACTCCACCACACTGAATTTTAATTTCAGCATTATGTGGCAATGGCCCACCAACTTGAGTTTGCTGCAGAGCAAAGCGTGCTTTTTCACGCAGCAGTGCTAATAATTCCTGGCATAGGGCATGACCAGTGGCAGATTCACAGGCCACCCCTTCCCGATCAGCGAGGTTAAAACGGGATGACTTGGAACAGTTACAAACACGCGAATTAATAGCCTTTTCAAAGGCACATTGAATCGGATTAATCTCAGCATAAGTAGAGCGATAGTGGTTCTCGTCCATACCTACGTTATTTTTCCCATTCCCTCAGAATAGGCGCATCACGCTGTTCCGCAAGCTTGCTTTCAGCCATAGCCGCATTTTCTTCGAACATAATTTTAATTTCTTTGCCAGCATCAAGCTCACGTTGCGCCCGGGCAAATTGCTTGGCCTCTTTATAAGCATCAAACTGATCCACGAGATTGATCTCGTCTAAACGCATGCGGCCATCGCGCACAAGGTGAAATACAAAGTAAGGCATAATCTAGAACCTGGTTAGTTAAGCACGCTATTTAACCATCCCCCCTGTTACTTGGAAATAGTACCGAATGATATAAAGACTTTTCTCCAGTTGCGAAACCTGTAGTGGCAATAACACTGAGATCAGCGATATGCCCTCCCTAAGAGTTATTGAACTGTTTTGCAGTATTTTTTAAAGTAGCGTTATGGAAATTAAAAATACCTTTGCAGCCAAATTGGCTGAAGTCACACCGGGAACAACCAAGAAAATCTGCTTCCCCGGCCGAGCCCCGATCTTATTAGCCAATGTCGAAGGCACCATCTATGCTGTAGATGACACCTGCACCCACGAAGACTCTTCGTTGGCCTTGGGTTGCCTACGGGGTGACAAGGTCAAGTGCACCTTACATGGCAGCTGGTTTAGTGTCGTTAATGGCGAGCCCTCCGAAGACCCTGCAGACGAAGCCCTACAAACCTATGCAGTTATAATCGAAGACGATGAGATTTGGCTCAGCCTGGACTAACGCGTATATTCGACGCAAGCTCAAGACGCAGATATTGAAGATGACGGACACAAAAAAGGCGAGTCTATGACTCGCCTTTTAGCTTTTAACAAGAATTAACTAACCCCTTGTTAGCACTGTTGCGTACCGTGATATAGATTCACCACATGGCGCGCCTCGGCAAAGAATAACCATCGCTCAACTGCAACACCAGCAAAGGCACTAACCACTGCTGCACCTAGCATTAAGGTATTGTCAGCCTCACCCAAACCGAACCAAACAATCAATGATGGTAATACGAAGCCTAAAATTATCGCAGCCCAACGCAGTGCTACCAGGCGATCACGCGCCACTTGATAACCAAACTCATCGGTTAAAAAAGTGCCTGCGGTATGACCCACATCCAATAAGCGCACTGTCCGTGCCGTAAATGAAGTTGCCGTATTAATAGTTGGGCCTGCTGGTGTTCCGATCCAAAAGAAATAAATGATCTTAATGGTCGCCGCAATCACCACCATGTAGCTTGCAACCATAGTCAGGTTAGCAGACACAGCACCAGACAAAGACAATAACCATGAGAATAACAAGCCACCTAGCATTAAGCCTAGACTGATGTAATTCACTGGGGTCAGCGCGTTGTTCCACTGCCGTATGGTCTTCAATGAAGCGTAAATCATACCGGTTGAGAACACCGTCACAATCGCCCACACACCGGTCACCAACGCCAGCGCTGTCATCGCTGTCGAAGTACTGGCATCAACACCACGCCACACCAAGTAGACATAAAGCATAACAATCGGGTAGAACAAGATCGCTAACAAACCCTCACGCGCCAACCAAGAAGTACGCACACGACTAAACGCGCGCCATGCATTCTTTGGGTTTGCCAAGTGAAAAGTAGAAGAGATCAAGCCGCTGGTTATTAAGACTAAGGCAACTACCGATAACAACAACGTCTGCTCACCTGTCATAGGCTGAGAAAAATCAAAGGCGCTGTAAATTGCAGTGATTGCAATCAAGCCATAGCCGGCACCTGACGTGACCGTAAAAAATATAACTGAGAATGCTGGATGCATTTGAATTCCTTTTATCGTGCAACTAAACGGTTAACCCAATCTTTCACTTTTTCAATTGGATTAGTTTCGTTTTTGTAAGTCGGAATATTTTGCTTATTACGCGGCGGTAAATAAGTATTTACCGGCTTGTAACCAAGCTCTGGCATTAGGTGTTCACCACCACGCTCACGAGAGAGTCTAGAAACCTCTGAGTTTGGATCATCAAAGTCGCCAAAGAATCGCGCATGTGCCGGACAAGTCATAACACAGGCTGGTTGACGCTCGTCTTCTGGTAACGCTTCGTCATAAATACGATCAACACAGAGGGTGCACTTCTTCATCACACCTTCTTCAGGATCGAGTTCGCGCGCGCCGTAAGGACAGGCCCATGCACAGAGGTTACAACCCATACATTTATCTTGGTCGACTAAAACAATACCGTCTTCCTCACGCTTATAAGAAGCGCCTGTAGGACACACTGTGACACAAGCCGCATCTTCACAATGCATACAAGACATTGGAAAATGCACTGTCTTGTTCTCTGGATAATCACCTAGTTCATAATTACGAATACGGTTAAACCAAACACCTGTTGGGTCTTTACCGTAAGGTTCTAAATCAGTTAACGGCCCAGTGGTACCCGAAGTATTCCACTGCTTACACGCAACTGCACAGGCATTACAGCCGACACAAGTGTCTAGATCGACAACTAATCCTAATTTCATGAATCATCCCTTTTAGTCTTGCCGCGAGTCAGAATATCGCGCATCGAACGATGCAATCCGACTGCTTTATGTGTTTGATATTGAAGCTTAGTCACAGGCTTTTCTGCACCTAGCATCGGCTTAACGGTATCGAAAGTAGGCCATGTGCCTGTTTCGCCCGGTGCCGCTGGGTAGATCTTCACTTGCAGGTCATACCAAGCTGCTTGACCCGTAATCGGATCAGAGTTAGTGACCGCACGATCTGCTGACTTAGACGGTAAATGCTCACTGATTAAATGATTCAGCAAGAAGCCATCATTAGACTCGTTCGCCTTAGGATCCAATCCCCAAGTACCTCGCTGCTTACCAATCGCATTCCAAGTCCAAATAGTATTACTCTCAACCCCTTCCATCAGCTTCACTTGCACACGAATTTTGCCGTTTTCAGACTCAACCCAGATCCAAGACAGATCAACAATACCCATCTCTTCCGCTTTCTGGCGATTCATATACATGTAGTTCTGAGCCAAAATTTGGCGCAACCAAGCATTTTGTGAATCCCATGAGTGATACATCATCATCGGACGCTGCGTAATTGCAAAGAACGGATATTCAGTCGATGAAGTCGCCTGTTGTTCCAGTGGCTCATAGTAATCCGGTAACGGATCAAAATAGGTCACCATACGCTGCTTATCGTAATCATTCTTTGGTTGAGGGCCGTCATATAAACCCTGGCCCGCCAAACGGAACTTCTGCAAAGACTCAGAGTACAGCTCCATTACAATCGGCTTTGATGAACCAATAAAGCCAGAGTCTTTAGCAAACTCTAAATACCCTTTATTAGCGAAGCGGTAGTAATGATGCTCTTTCGGCAATTTATGCTCAAAGAAGCACTCATTATCAATGTAATCTTGCCATTGATTTGGATTAGGCTCACCGCGCAATGATTTGCTGCCGTCTTCACCACGCCAACCCGCAAGGAAGCCAAGACCAGGCGCCTTCTCAAAATTAATAATGAAGTCGTTATAGCCTTCATATTTCGCGCTGCCATCATCCTTCGTAAAGGCTGGGAACTTCAACCGAGTCGCTAAATCAACCAATACTTCCTGCCATGGTCGCACATCACGATCAGGCTCGATCACAGGCGCACGAATCGCATCACAGACCGCGTGAGGCTCAGAAATCGGACGATCAAGAATCGAAATTGTGTCGTAACGCTCTAAGTAAGTAGTATCTGGCAACACCAGATCAGCAAACGCCGTCATTTCAGAATGGAAGGCATCAGCGACCACTAAGAACGGTAATTTATATTCGCCACTCTCATCTTTCTCAACCAGCATATCGCGCACTGAGCTAGTGTTCATGGTTGAATTCCAACTCATATTCGCCATAAAGATAATTAGAGTATCAATCGGGTACGGATCACCTTTGACCGCATTGGTAATCACCATATGCATCAAACCATGATTAGCAATCGGCGCATCCCATGAATAAGCCTTATCAATGCGTAATGGTTTACCATCGTCATCGATCACCAAGTCTTCAGGACAGGTTGGGAAGCCTAAAGGAGGCGAGTTGAGCGGCTGACCCGGTGCAGTCGGCTTGGCCGGCTTGATTGGTGGCACAATATGTTTCGGGAATGGAGGCTTGGCCAAGTGACCACCAGGCACATCCACTGAGCCCAACATAATCTGTAATAAGTGAATCGCACGACACGCCTGGAAGCCATTGGAATGCGCTGAAATACCCCGCATCGCATGCATAGATACTGGACGACCAATAAACTTGTCGTGCTTACGACCCGCCCAGTCAGTCCATTCACAATTAATCTCAATCGTCTCTTCAAACGCAACATGAGCCATTTCCAAGGCCATGCGTTCGATCTCCGCAGCTGCAACACCACACACTTTGCTGGCTTCTGCCGGCGAGTATCGATCATCCAAGTAACGTTCTGCTAGCAGCGTAAAGACAGTCTTCAGCGCTTTACCGTCAGCTGAAGTATATTCACCAAACAGAGCCGGCTTGATCTCAGGCAGACTGCCATCCACCAGGGCTTCTTTCTCAAGATCCCAAGACTGTGGATTACCTTCAGCATCGCGACAAATCAGGCCGTCGGTGCTTTCACCTGGCGTGTTGTAAACCAAATAAGGTGAATTAGTGTAACGAACCAGATATTCCCAATCGAATAAATCGTTCTTCATCAAAACGTGAATCATGGAGAGCGCAAGGATTGCATCTGTACCCGGCTTAATAGGCACCCATTCATCAGCAATCGCCTGATAACCCGTGCGCACTGGGTTAACCGAAACAAACTTAGCGCCACGACGCTTAAGCTTTTCTAAACCTATTTTAATTGGGTTGGATGCGTGATCTTCAGCCACACCCCAAAGCATGAAGTATTTAGTGTTATCCCAATCAGGATCACCGAACTCCCAGAATGCATGACCAATCGAGTAAAGGCCTGCTGCCGCCATATTGACTGAACAAAAACCACCGTGGGCGGCCCAGTTAATGGTGCCGTATTGTTGCGCCCAGAGGCCACTTAACGCTTGCATCTGGTCACGACCAGTAAAGAATGCGAGCTTCTTAGGATCAGTCTTACGAATTTTTTCTAAACGCTCAGATAAGTAATCCAGCGCGACATCCCATGATACTGGCTCAAACTCACCTGCACCACGCTCGCTGCCTTTCTTACGCATCATCGGCTGTTTTAATTTAGCCGGTGATTTTTGCTTCATGATACCCGCGTTACCCTTAGCACAGAGCACACCCTTATTGACTGGATGGTTCTTGTTACCTTGAATAAATCGCACTTCATTATCTTCGACGGTTACCTTGATACCACAACGACAAGCACACATATAACAGGTTGTGTACTTTCCTTCTTGCTTCTCGTGGTTTTCGAACTGCGGCAGGTTGAGGGCGATAGGTAATCCCTTAAAAGTTGAGGCCATAGCTGTCTCTTTATTTCGTTGTGAAAGTTAGCCCTGCCTACTAATGGGCGGGCCTTATAATTATTGCGGTCGAAACTCGACGCCCCAATAAAATCTCCTGAAAAGTGCATAGCCAACACGCTTGCACCAAAATTCCTGCGCATTTTGTCATACAGCGCGGCATTTTAATAGCGACTACACCGACTCACTGGTGATAGAACAGACCACGACAAGCCCCTAAATGAGACGCTTAGCGATGGCCAGCGTTGATTAGAAATAGTCACCAACAGGGCAACCGTTGATTCAAATTAATTGCACATGAAACGTCTACCCCATGGGAATTGTTCAAAAATCAGTCCAGCTTAGTTAGGATATAGACTGAAAAGAAACGTATAAGGTAAAACAAACATGTCAAATTGGATCGATGGCCAGGTGATAGAGAACATTCACTGGACCGACAGCCTATACAGCCTGCGTGTAGAGGGTGATGTACAACCTTACAAAGCAGGCCAATTTGGACGTCTGGGCTTGCAAATTGACGATGAAATCATCGGTCGGCCCTATTCCTTTGTCAGTGCCCCACAAGAAGGCTTCCACGAATTTTATTCGATCAGTGTCGCCGAAGGCGCCTTATCTCCTCGATTAGCTGAGCTTAAAGCAGGAGATCACGTCTACCTTGGCAAAAAGCCCAATGGCTTCCTGATCCTAGATGAAATCCCTGAAAGTGAAGACCTCTGGATGCTGTCCACAGGTACCGGTATTGGACCGTTCCTATCGATCTTAAAGACAGATGAAGCCTGGACACGATTCAAAAAACTGGTGTTAGTCCATGCCGTAAGACATGCGGCAGAGCTCGCTTATCGTGACCTCATCGATGAACTCAGTGCAAAACACCCTAGCCAATTCTGTTATGTCCCCTTCGTCAGTCGCGAAAAAACCGACTTCAGCCTGCCAGGCCGCATCCCAGCTGGATTCATGAATGGCTCACTAGAAGAACGCGTCGGCAGCAAGGTCGAAGAAGGCAAATCGCAAGTGATGCTCTGCGGTAACCCAGATATGGTAAAAGACACCCGCGAACTGTTGCAAGAACGGGGCTTAACAAAAAATCTAAGGCGTACACCAGGCAGCATTAGCACAGAAAATTACTGGTAAGCCGTCAAGCCGGGATCCAGGACAGCGATTCATGGGGGGTTTAAGGCTTGAGCTGCTGCGGTACGGTAAAACCAAGCAATGCCCCCATCGAATGGCCAGTAGCACGCCAATCATCCACTTCAAAACCAACACAATAGTGGCCGCCCGTTGGCAAATCACTGATCTGGTCACCAGTATAAAAATTGCACAGAGTTGTTAATCCCGGGTTATGTCCAACAAAAGCAACGTGCTGCCATTCATTAGACAACGCCTCAACACGTACGATCAAATCAGTCGAACTTGCAAGATACAGCTCGGACTCAAAAGTGATGCATTCAGGTGCGACCGCCAAAGTCTGATTGAAAATCTGTAATGTCTCTACCGTACGCTCTGCATCACTGCAAAAAACCATGTCCACTGGCACCACCAGCCTAACTAAAGACGCCGCCATCCGTTCAGCATCAGCGACACCCACAAGGCTTAATGGTCGCTCATGATCACTAAAGCGAGGATGTTGCTCAGCCTCTGCATGCCTGAAGATACTTAATACTTTCATTATTTTCAGCTTCCGATTAAATCAAGCCACAACTTCCAGTACGCATGATCGCATTAAATTGTAGCGTCAAATTGTCACATAAATAGGCGGTATAAAATTGTTCCAGCAAGCCGATCATGTAGAATAGCCGCCAAACTTACCCCTATGTTCTATCTTACCCACGACTGATCAGGAGAAATATCATCATGTCAGAAAAAATTGTAATGCGAGTTGGCGAATCTCTAGTTGCTGGTGGCCCTGCCGGCACCGCAGCTGAACCAGAAGTTATCATCGGCGAGCTAGATGGCCCAGTTGGAACTGCTTTTGCCACCCTGCTTGGTGACCAAGTTAAAGGCCACAGCCGTGTATTAGCTATCCTCAACACTGACATCCAAGTGCGTCCTGCGACCCTAATGGTATCGAAAGTCACCGTTAAAGATGAGCGCTACACCAACATCCTCATGGGTACCGTACAAGCGGCCATCGCAAACGGTGTTTTAGATGCCGTGCGTGCTGGCGACATCCCAAAAGAAAAAGCCAACGACCTAGGCATTATCGTTTCAGTTTGGTTAAACCCAATGGTCGCTACTGCTGACGACCTAGATCACAAGATCTTATTCGACATCCATCGCAAAGCGATGGCTGGTGCGATCCATAAGGCAATGAACAATGAGCCTAACATCGACTGGTTACTCGAAAACCAAGAAGAGATCACACACAAGTACTACCAAATGGGCCTAGACGGAAAAATCTAAAGCCATCACCTGTACAATCCGTACCGCAGGCATTCCGAATCTGCGGTACACCCCTCAACAATATAAAACCGCTGCTAACTCTTGTATGCTTTTGGTTCCGACGTCCTAACTGCCGAGCCTTAGTCAGCATGACTCTTAATCAGCCCTCGAACCGCAATCCCCTTGCACTCCTTGGCGCACTTTGCGTCTTACTATTGCTCAGCGCCTGCGACAAAGACAGCCGTGGCCCACAAGTCAGCGGCGAAACCATGGGCACCAGCTACAGCATGCAATGGCATAGCGAAGATGAATCACTGCACATAAAAACGATACGTCTAGCTGCAGAAAAAAGATTAGTTGAGATCAATCAATTAATGTCGACTTATATACCTGACTCACAACTCAGCCTTTATAACGCACAGGATCATAGCGGCTGGTTCGCGGCCAACCCAGAACTCATCAGTGTTTTAGATGATGCCTACAACGTCAGCCAAGCCAGTAACGGTGCGTTCGATATCACTATTGGGCCACTAGTCAACCTATGGGGCTTTGGTCCAAAGCTAGAAGGGTTCTCCTTTCCTAGTGAGACTGAAGTCCGCATTGCAAAACTAACATTAGGCTGGGATCGTATTCGAACACAGCAACAACCCCCTGCCATTTTTAAACCGGCCGAAAACATCTATGTTGATTTATCAGCAATCGCCAAAGGTTACGCCGTCGACCAGCTAGCACTACTCTTAGAGAATTTTGGTATTGAAAACTATATGGTTGAGATAGGTGGCGAAATCAAAGCCAGCGGCATTGCCGAGCATGGCGCAGCCTGGCGCATAGGCATAGAAACACCAATGCATGCAGGCCGCGGCATGGAAGCCGTTATCGCCTTAAACAACTTAGGGGTTGCGACTTCAGGCGACTACCGCAATTACTTCGAGCATGAAGGTAAAAGCTACTCTCACACGATTGACCCCCGCACCGGCTATCCGGTTAAACATAATCTAGCCTCGGTCACCGTGCTCCACGAATCGACTACAGTAGCCGATGCCTGGGCCACTGCACTCCTGGTCTTAGGCCCACAAGAAGCTTACGCCTACGCCGAAGAAAATGATTTAGCGATCCTCCTCATCACGCGTGAAGAACACGGCTATGTAAAGACTTTTAGCAGCCGCATGCGCCCGTTCGTACTCAACTAATAGCAAACCCTGTAATTCACTACTACGCCTCATCTTACTGCAGCCGAGCCTCCTCAATCACGCGCAGCTTTTTCCAGCCAGCAGAGCGGAAGCGCCAATAGTACAGCGCGCAACAGGCCATAATATTTATCGTAATAATCAGCCATAACACCGTCACTGTTGCAGCGCCACTCTGCACATAAAAATAACAAGGCACAATCAGTAATAAAAACGACATTAAAAAACTACTGCGCATAATAAATCGCGTATCACCGGCCCCTTCCAACGCACCTAGCAACACCAAAAACATCGCATCAAAAAGTCCAAAGAAAGCAATAAATCGCAACAAAATAACAATCATTTCGTGACTACCATCAAGCTGATCTAAACCACCATGTTGCGTAAATGGCCAGATAAAAAATGCAGGCATTAAAATATAAGCCGAGCCTAAAATAATAAAAAACACAAATGAGATCTGGATAGCAGACCAAACCGAACGTTCAGCGAGTTCGGGCTTGCCCTCACCCAAGCGCTGACCCACTAATACTGACACTGCAACCATCATACCTATCATAGGCAGGAAAGAGATCGCATTAATATTGAACGCAATATTACTTGCCACCAATTCAACCGTGCCAAGCAAACCCACTAACAATAAGAAAGCAGCAAACGCTGTCATATCAATAAACAGACGAACGCCATTTGGCAAGCCAAAACGAATCAAACGAAAAAACAACGCTGGATCAAAACGCCAACGTTTTAATACCTGAAATTTATGTTGGTTCTCTTTAGACATGATAAGAAAAACAAAGGTTAAAAAACCAGCGATGATCCCGATATTAGTCGCAATACCTGCGCCACGAATACCCATCTCAGGAAAACCCCAATGGCCAAATATCAACGCGTAATCCAGTGTCAGATTAACCACTAACATCAGCACACTAACCCACATCAAAACCAACGTTCTTCCAATCCCGGAAAAGAAACTGGAAAGTGCGTTATTCATTACTTGAAACACTGCCGAATACAATAGCGTCTTAAAATAAATCACTTCAAGCTCTTGCACCTCAGCACTATGCCCAGCAAAAGCGAATAAAGCTTCACTAAGAAAATATAGCGGCACGATAAGTATTAAAGAACATAAACTTAGATAGATACCCTGCCAAACAATAGCACCAATCTCTGTGTATTCAGCGGCGCCAAAATACTGCGCAACAAACGTATTAACAAAAGCACACATGCCGACAAAAAAAGCTAATAACGCAAAACTTGTCATACCAGCAGGCATTGCAGCTGCCACCGCCTCTGGCGAATACCAAGCCAAAAACATACGATCAAAAAATAACAAAAAGCCCCAAGCCCCCGAACTTAAAATAATAGGTAAGGCAACTTGCAACACTTCGCGATAGCCAGCAGGACTAGACCATCGGTCAGCAAATCGAGCGCGCAGGGACGATACACTCATGGTCTAGCCTGTTGGAAACGACCAATACGCTCAGCGGTAGCAGGGTGGCTAGAAACATATTGCCAAACCGATTGACTATTTTTCTCGTCACCACTAATGCGCTGCAAAATATCGGCAAAAGGCTGTGTGCTTAAACCCTGAGCTTGCATATAGTCCAAAGTAAAATCATCCGCCTCACGTTCAAAATTTCTGGAATAACCTTTCTTTAATAGCATCATCGGCAGAGCTGCAATAAAGCCTGCGCTGGCACTAAAGTCGCCAGTGACTGCCGTCACCAATAGAGTCAACGCTGATCCTTGCAACACCAAGCGCAACCCATGGCGATGTACAACATGACCCATCTCATGCAACAAGACGCTAACGACCTCCAGGTCTGTCTTCGCTAAGTTAACTAAATCGTCAGTAACAAGAATGACACCAGAAGGAAAAGCGAAAGCATTTGCACCTAAGCCCTTCCGAAAAATCAGACTGAAACTATGGCCATCATTTAGCTGATTAATAATCTGCGTAAACTCAGTCGCTATTGCTTGCTGACGTTCTAACGGAATCTCAGAAGGCTTTAATAATTGACTCTCAAGTAAACCACTAGCGCCCTCTGCCAACTGCTGGTCGATCGACAACGGTAATGCAAGCGCTACGCTTTTTGATAAAGCAGGCAGTCCATAAGTAATCATGCTGAAGAAAAAAACCAGCACAAACACTGCTGTAATAACAACAAAATGCCAACGCGATTCCAATCGATTCACCCAGTAAAGCAAGCCTTGATTCTTTTGCTTGTCCTTCTGCTGCGCCTCTATACGCGCTAACACTGCAAGATCAGAGATCTCACATTTAGCACCATTAGCTAACTTTAAATTGCGCGCGGTCTGGCCTAACGCAGGACTCAACTCAGCCTCACTCCAGACAAAATCATAGTGCCAGTCAGCAGCTATAATTTGGCATCGCCCGTCGTCTTGCGATCTTAATTCAGCCTGAATACTCCGTGCTGAACGTCCGTCAAAATAATTCACTGAGATTTTAATCATAAGCCAATATCAATATCCAAGAGATCGCCCATCTCACTTCCAAAGGGCCCGACCTTCAATTTCTCATCAGCAATGATGCGGTCGAGATCACCGTGCATCACCAAGCTCATTCGATCAATTTGATATCGTGCCAAGCGCACCTTAGCCCATGGAATAAGCAAACCTAAACTAACTGCTGACGCCATAATATTAGTCAGATAAATCAAGAAAAGTGCATTCACTTTAAGCTCAACACGAAAACTCATCAGTTGTGTTGGCGGCTGATCAGCTGACTCTATCAAGCGTGTCATATTCCATACTTGATTAAATATCCGCACCTTCAAATAGGCTCTCAAATATAACAACATGATGGCCACTACTGTGATCACAAAACTCGTTTCAGGCACCACCTTGAAATTGCCCACGCCAGCACCATAGGTGACCACCAGGAATGCTAGCAACGCAAATGAAATCGTTAACGCACCAAGGCTAAAAAATATAAAAAACGGCTTCAGCGAAGCCATCATTGCAAATGATAACCGACCATAACGCGAATGACCCACGTAGTAGCTCTGCAGATAATAGTTAGACAACACCCACCAGCTGAACAACAACAGCACAGTGGCACTTAATATCAAGCCAAGCCAAACCGATGTCATTTCACCCTGCCCACTTTCAAGCAAAGGTATCATCAACAAATATGCGGCCAGCAAAATAGCTATCGGAGTCATAATGCCTAAAGCAAGCACCAACGCATAAATACTGCGGATACGACTAACAAATGCAAAATGCAAATTGCGATAACTAGAATAGCGCGCATTAAACATCAACCCACGCAATACTAACCACGGTAAGACAATAAAAATAAGCGGCAAATAAAGTAAATCCAACAGTGGATAAACACTAGCCATAAGAGAAAATAATGACAGAACAGCAATAGCTAGCAAGCGACCCTTTAAGATCATGATCGGATCGGCGCTATATTCAAATGCGCTACCAGCAACGATAGTGTTACCGTAAAAATACTGCTTATTGCGCACCTTAGCCCAAGCCGAGTAAATCCCTAAAGTAACAACGGTCAGAAAGAGATTTACAATCCAGACCCGAAAATATTCTTCTGCTGTACCTCGAAATCGAAACGAGTGGTTAGCCTTCATAGCAAACATCTCTTCAGCTAGTTACTAGCTGATCATGGCAGAACTTACGTTCTTTGCGTTATGCGGTTTGCGATCTTACCAATCCCTTCCACTTCGCATTCAACCACGTCACCAGGCATTAGATATTCTGGCGGTGTACGGGCATAACCAACACCTTCTGGCGTGCCAGTAGCAATAATGTCACCCGCTTCGAGCTGCATACCCTGTGACAAAACTGCAATCACATTAGCAATACTAAAAATTTGGTGGCAGGTATTCGACTGTTGCTTGAGATTACCATTAACCCAACTTCGAATAACCAGATCATGTGGATTAGCTATCTCATCAGCAGTCACAATGGCTGGCCCCATCGGACAGCAACCAGCATAACTCTTTCCAATAAAAAACTGTTTATGCCATTTTTGGCGATCTCTAGCGGTAACATCATTCAGTACGCTATAGCCAAAAACGTGCTGCATAGCGTCTTCTTCTTTTATGCCGATACCCCCCTTACCGATAATCACCGCCAACTCAGATTCCCAATCCATCTTGGCCGAGATGCTAGTATCAATCGCGATATCACTGTAAGGCCCATTCATACTATTGGCGGCTTTAGTGAAAACGATCGGTGAACGTGGCAGTTTTATTGCCTGCGTTGGGTCAGTATTGGTTTCCGCTACATGATCCTTATAGTTTAATCCCAGACACATCACATTTTGGCGTGGTCGGGGAATCGGGGAATAAAGCTGAGTTGGCTCAAATGCAGCCAAACTCGTTGGTTCAGGATTGGCAGCCAAGGTTTGCAATTCGGCCAAGGCAGCATCACCAGCATCGATTAAAGCTAACATCGAATCAATAGCCTGATCCCAGCGGCTATCTAATAGAGGTAAAAAAACTTTTTGCTTAAGTTCAACCGCAAGCTGAACTTTTTCTTTGTAACAGTAACTAATTAATCGCATAAGACTCACTGCATGACTGGATAATGATGGCAAAATCATACATCCTAGTCGACACGGATGTAAGCGCTGCGATCATTTAAAACCCTATAAAAACAAGCATCATCCGATACCTTGACCGTGTGGAAACTAATAATGAAGAAAGCTCTGTTACTAATTGCAGCCATCTCATGCTTTGCCTTCATTTTATTATCGGCATCTGGCATTGATTGGAGCCTCGCCGGCCTGCGCGAGCAACAAAACGAGTTAGCACAAGCCTTTCACGCTCAACCGCTACACTTTGCCAGCCTATTTTTTGCCTTCTATATCATCGTCACCGCACTCTCGTTGCCGATGGCCACCATTCTGACTCTAGCTGCTGGTGCCATTTTTGGCTTTAGCAAAGGCCTTATTATTGTCTCCTTCGCTTCCACCATCGGCGCTAGCTTAGCCTTCTTGATCGCACGCTATATTGCCCGCGACTGGATTCAAATGCGCTACAGCAATGCCTTAGAAAAGATTAATCGAAAAGTTGAAGAAGAAGGTGCCTTATACCTCTTCTTTTTACGCATGGTTCCACTCTTTCCATTTGGTCTAGTCAATGTCGCAATGGCCATGACACCAATACGCCTGGGCACTTATTACTGGGTGAGTCAGCTCGGCATGCTGCCAGCCACCATGGTCTACGTGAATGCTGGCGCACAACTCGCCAGCATCCACTCGGCACACGACATACTCTCAGGCGAACTGATTTTTAGTTTCTTGTTACTAGGCTTATTGCCCTTGGTGACCAACAAATTCATGCACTACCTGCGACAGCGCAGAGCCTACCAAGGTTTTCAACGGCCAAGCCACTTTGACTATCACAACATCGTCATCGGTGGCGGTGCTGGCGGCTTAGTCGCCGCTTATAGTAGTGCCACACTACAAGCCAAGGTCGCCTTGATTGAAGCCTCTAAGATGGGTGGTGATTGTTTAAATACTGGCTGTGTACCATCAAAATCGATCTTACGCAGCGCAAAATATGTCCATAGCTTAAATCAAGCTCAACACTATGGTGTCGCTAAAGTCGACTACCAGCTACAGTTTGCCGATATCAGGCAACGCATCATGCAAAAGATTGAACGCATTGCACCAAAAGATTCGCGCCAACGTTACCGTGAACTAGGCGTCGATTGTATCCAAGGTCAAGCCAAGGTGATCTCACCCTGGCAGGTTGAGGTCAACGGTAAAACACTGAACACACGCAACATTACCATCGCCACTGGCGCACGCCCATGCACACTAGATCTACCGGGACTGAGCGAGATCACCTATTACACCAGTGACACCATTTGGTCACTACAGGAGCTGCCATCCGAGCTCTTGATCATCGGCGCTGGCCCGATAGGTTGTGAATTGGCACAAGCCTTTCAACGGCTAGGCGCCCAGGTCAGCATGGTGTTCCCATCCGGGCACATCTTAAACCGTGAAGATCCCGAGCTGGCCGCAGTCGCAGAGGAGGCCTTAGTTGCCGACGGTATAGAACTATTGCCACACTTTAAAAGCTTACGTTGTGAAACAACGGCTGCCGGTTCATGCCTTATAGGAGAACAAAACGGTAACACCAAACAGCTCAATTTCAGCCATCTACTGATAGCGGTTGGACGACAAGCTAATCTGGCTGGGCTAGAAGCCTTAGCCCTCGAAACCAATGAGCAAGGCCGCCTGGTCAGCAACGACACTATGCAGACACGCTTTAATAACGTTTATACCTGCGGTGATGTCACCAGTCCTCTAAATTATACCCATGTAGCCGCACACCAAGGCTGGTACGCGGCAGCCAACGCCAGCTTCGCACCATTTAAGCGCTTTCGTTGTAGCTTGGATCACGTCCCACTGGCAATTTTTACAGACCCTGAAATAGCCTCTTTAGGTCTCAATGAAATACAAGCCAAGCAACAGCAGATAGATTACAAGCTCACTCGTTTTGATATGAACGAGATTGACCGAGCCATTACCGATGAACATGACACAGGCTTTATTAAGGTCTTAACACCAGTTAACAGCGATAAGATTCTAGGCGTACAAATAGTAGCCGAAGGCGCCAGTGAACTGATCCATGAATTCGTACTCGCCAGAACCCACGGCTTAGGCTTAAATAAAATCCTGCAAAGCATCCACCTCTACCCCAGTCGCAGTGAAATTAACCGCTTTGTTGCTGGCAAATGGCGACGCGAACGCTTTAGTGACAGAGCCAAACAGCTATTGCAACGCTACCAAGCATGGCGCTTAGGCCAGTGATCAAGTAACTTAAGCTATGCGCGAAACCAAAAATCTATTATTCCCCAGCGATTTCCCTAAAATCCGTCGACAATGTAGCGATACTTTACAGGTCAACCTTGGGTATCGCTGCAATCAAAGCTGCGTCCATTGCCATGTTAATGCTGGCCCCACACGCAGCGAGATGATGGACAGCGAAAATATGGCAGTCTTGTTTGAAGTCATTTCTTCTGGCCAATTTAAACTATTGGATCTCACCGGTGGCGCGCCCGAACTACACCCTCAGTTTCAACAATTAGTCCAGCATGCGCGACAGGCAGGGTTGACTGTACGCGATCGTTGCAACCTCACAATCCTGTTTGAACCAGGACAGGAAAAATTGGCGACATTCTTAGCCGATCACCAGGTCGAAATCGTCGCCTCGTTACCCTGCTACTCAGAGCTCAATGTTGATTTACAACGAGGCAAAGGCGTCTTTAGTAAAAGTATCGAGGCACTTAAACTATTAAATAGCTTAGGTTACGGCACCAATAGCGAGCATCGCTTACACTTGGTGTACAACCCGGCCGGCGCCGTATTGCCACCGCCACAAGCCACCCTAGAACTGGATTACAAAACCCAACTAGCTGAAAAGTTTTCGATTAAATTTGACCAGTTATTTGTCATCACCAATATGCCAATCAAGCGCTTTGGTAGTACGTTAGCGGCTCAGGGTAACTTTCATAGCTATCTAGAAACCCTGAAAAGCGCCTATCAAAGCGACAATATCGACGGCGTCATGTGCCGCGATACCGTTAGCGTTGATTGGCAGGGCTACTTATATGACTGTGATTTTAATCAGATGTTAGAAATGCCACTAGAAAATGCAGATCGTTCAAAAAAGCATCTGCGTGAGCTATTAGAAAAGAGCCTGGATAATGCCGAAATCATGATCGGCCAACATTGTTATGGCTGCACAGCCGGACAAGGCAGCAGCTGTTCTGGTGCACTCAGCGAAACCAATCTGAACAAGTAACCCCCTCCACTCAATGAGGGTGTACGAGTACTCAACCCAAGCATCTTAACTCTGTAAGCCAAAGTCGGTTGTATGATATTGTGCGAAATGAAGGAACTAAACGTCTATTGCCATGAAAATCATTCTCACGACTCTTGTCAGCACACTCCTAATTTGTAGCAACCTTAGCCTAGCCGCTGGTCGCAGCAAACCAGTAATCGTCGACAGCGCCGAGATCCGTCAACTTGCACCAACAGTACTCTATACAGGTATCAGTCTAAGCAAAAATGACATTCGCATTGGCGCCGAAATAGAAGGCCGCCTAACGTCTATCGTCGAAGTCGGCAGCGTCCTCAAGCAGGGCCAGGCCATTGCAACCCTAGATGACATCTTCCTACAACAACAAAAACAAGAAGAGTTGGCAACCATCGCCAGCGAGCAAGCCAGCGTCGCCTTATTTAAAAAACAAGTTCAACGCTATCAAGCACTACTCAAATCAAATAGCATTGCACGCGATCAATTAGATCAAACGCAAGCCTCGTTACACATTTCGGAAAGTGATCTACGAGCAGCACAGGCACGTTTGATGCAGATTAAAGAACGCATCTATCGCTCCAAAATCATCGCACCCTACAACGGCGTAGTGACAGAGCGCACAGTGCAAATAGGTGAATGGTTGAAGACCGGTGACACCATAGTGCGCTTTATCGAATTAAATAACAGTGAAATCCAAGTCTATATTGCCGCTCAAGCCATCAATTTAATACAGATTGGCAGCCGCCTCGAAATTTCACTAAACCAACAATCCAGCATCGCGGTTGTAAGCTCGATAGTGCCAGCCAGTATCAATAGCTCCCGTTTATTTGAAGTACGCTTAACCCCGGAGACAACCATTCCACCGGGCACATTAGTCCGTGTCAGGCTTCCATTTGCAGCTGCACGCAGTGTCGTCTCAATACACCGTGATGCCTTAGTCCTACGCAAAGGTAGCACCACCGTGTTCAAGGTCAACGCCGATAATATTGCTGAACAAGTCGTGGTAGACGTTGGCATCGGCGACGGTGACTACATCGAAGTAATTGGCGACATTGCTGCCGGCGACGCTGTTGTTGTTCGTGGTGGTGAACGTCTACGCGCAGGCACTGCTGTCAGCAGCAGCCGCTTTAAGCAGAACCGGTAAAGCAGATGAGTCTCACTCGCGGCGCCCTAAACAATCCAACCGCTGGCTTAGTAGCCGGCCTGTTAATCATTCTTTTCGGCCTGCTTGCGCTACGCAGTCTTCCGGTACAACTCACACCGGAAGTTGAGCGGCCAGAGATCACGATCAAAACCAACTGGCGAGCCGCTGCACCTGAAGAAGTTGAATCAGAAATCATAGAGCCACAAGAGCAGCAACTGCGTGGCCTGCCCGGCATGACCGAATTACTCTCTGAGGCACGCCAAGGCCAAGGCAAAATATCAATCGCGTTTGATGTCGACTTTGATTTACAGCGCGGCTTAATTGAAGTCATCAATCGTTTAAACCGAGTCTCCAGTTATCCCGATGATGCCGACGAGCCTATCCTCAGTACTGCTGGTGGCCGTAGCCGTCCAATTGCCTGGTTTATTATTAAGCCCACGGCTGACAATAACAATGATATTGAAAATTATCGCGACTATGTAGAAGAAGTCATTCAATCACGCTTCGAACGTGTACCTGGTGTCGCCATGTCAGAAATACGTGGTGGCAATCAGCAACAAGTTCGGATTACTGTCGACCCCTATCTAGCTGCAGGCAAAGGCGTCGATCTTAGCAAAGCTGCGCAATTAGTTGGTGGCAATGATGATGTTTCTAGCGGCAGCGCCGATGTCGGTAAGCGCCGTTACACCCTGCGTTACATTGGTGACCTGTCACCAATGGACTTAAAAAATCTAATCCTAGAATGGCGTGATGGCAAACCAATCTACCTACGTGATATCGCAACCGTAGAAGTACGCAACGCCAAACGTGATAATTTTGTAATCACGCGTGGTGAAGCAGCTATCGCAGTCAATGCCTATCGTGAAAATGGTGTTAACGTCTTAGATGTAATGCAGAATTTAGAGCTCGCCATGAACGAGCTACGACAGGGGCCATTAAAGCGCGCTAATCTCAGCATCGAACAGGTCTACGACGAAACGGTTTACATCCACAGTGCCGTTGAATTATTACGCGGCAACCTCGGCATCGGTATTTTGCTAGCCCTGGTCATACTCTGGTATTTCTTACGTCACTTCCGCTCCACCTTAGTTGTCACCATCACCATCCCACTCTGCCTTTGTATCGCTTTTGTTGTTATCTTAGGTGTTGGCAAATCAATCAATGTTGTTTCACTAGCTGGCCTCGCTTTTGCTATCGGCATGGTGATGGACGCTGCAATTATCGTACTGGAAAATATTGTACGACTGCGTGAAAAAGGCTACTCAGCCTTTGATGCCGCGTTAAAAGGCACACAAGAAGTATGGCCTGCCTTGCTCGCCTCAACCGCAACCACGGTGGCGATCTTCTTGCCCATCTTATTTTTACGTGATCAAAGTGGTCAATTATTTTCTGATTTAGCAATTGCAATTACTGCTGCCATTGTTACCTCGATGTTGGTCGCCACCATATTGATTCCAGCAGCTAGCATGGTCTGGTTACGGCAGGCCAGGTTTGAAGATCACCTATCGGCAAGCTGGGACCGAGCAAGCCATAAGATTATTGCCCTAACCCGCTCACCGAGACTACGTCTCGCATTAGTCGCTGGCTTAATCATCATACCGATAGCGAGCTCTTGGCAATTTTTCCCGGAGCGCGATTATTTACCGACTGGCAATCGCAATCTCGCCTTTGGTTTCATACTGCCACCACCAGGTGTCAACATCAGCCATATTAAAGATGAGATGGGTGATATTATTGCTGATCGCATCCAACCCTATATGACAGGCGAAAAAGAACCAAAGATCAAACAGTACTTTTTTGTCGCTCGTTCTGGCTCTATTTTTATCGGTGGTCGCGCCGAAGACCCCAATAAGGTAGATGATTTAGTCAAAGTCCTAGACCAAGCGGTCAGTGGTTTCCCAGATACCTTTGCGGTCGTACGTAAGGCATCTTTGTTCTCTGGCTTTGGCGCTAATCGTGAAATTGAGATCAATATTCAAGGGCGTAATATTGATGCTCTACTGGAAGCTGCGCGAGTTGGCTTTGGCGCCATCCCACAAAAAATACCTGGAGCTAGAGTCCGGCCTCGCCCAGGCTTAGAGTTAGCCGAGCCTGAACTACAATTTAAACCACATGATGACCGGCTACATGAAACTGGTTGGAATCGACAAATTTTAGCTCGGGTTACACAGGTCTTGGGCGATGGACTCAAGGTCGGCGAATATTTTGACGGTGAAGAACGCCTTGACGTTATCCTGCAGATCCCGGAGTGGCACACACCTGAGGAAATTGCCGCCATCCCGCTCTCAACCGCCGACAGCAGTGTCGTACCTTTTGGCGAATTAGTCAGCATCGAACGTACCGCCGGCGCCAGTCAGATCCGACGGCTAGACCGACGTCGGACAGTGACATTAGAAGTCACACCTCCCGAGGCAATGCCGTTAGAACAAGCCGTCAATATAATTAAATCAGAAATAGAACCCCTGCTGGAGCCATTGTTACCTGCTGATGGTGTTATTCGCTATGGCGGCTCAGCCGACAACCTCAGTGTTGCAATCAAAAACCTAAGTGGTAGCTTTGCGATCGCGCTGATTATTTTGCTGTTACTAATGGCCGCTCTATTCCGCTCGTTTATGGATAGCCTGCTGGTCATGATGGCCCTGCCACTAGCCACTATTGGTGGTGTTGTCGCCTTACATCTACTGGGCCTATCCGCCGACCTGTTGACCATGATCGGTTTTGTCATTCTGCTTGGTTTAGTAGTGAATAACGCAATCTTATTAGTTTACCAAGCTCGTAATGAAGAACGCGCTGGTGCTAGTCGCTTAGATGCTGTCCACACGGCTGTGCGCACACGCTTGCGACCGATTCTGATGAGCACCGCTACAACAGTATTTGGCATGTTACCTTTAGTCTTATTTGCTGGTGCCGGTTCTGAGCTCTACCGTGGTTTAGCCGCAGTCATTGTTGGCGGCATGATTGTCAGCACCTTATTTACGCTGATCTTAATCCCAAGCTTGCTGCAGTTTGATTTACGCCGTGCACTGCGCAGGCAGAGCTAAACTCAGGTCTGCAAACCAGTCGCAGCTGGGCTAACGAGTTTTCTGATTACTCAATCCGCTGCGTTTTATGGCCCGCTTTTAGCCAGCTTTTAATACCACCTTTCACGCTGTACACTTTTTTGAAGCCGAGTTGGTTACTCAAAAAGGTACCAACGCTGGTCGTGCGATTACCCGAGCGACAGATCAGAATCAAGGCCTGCTCAGGATCGATCAACCCTGCACTTTGTTGCATCCATTCCTCTACATGCGGCTTACCTTTTTTATCAAAAAACATAATAGGATGACTGCCAGCAACAATGCCTGTTTGTTGCCATTCTTCCGGGGTACGAATATCAATAACGGTAACATCTTGTTGCATTAAAGCAGCCAACTGATCGACCGAGATATGCTCCAGCTCAGCCTCTGCTACACTCAGTGATAACAATAAGGCGAGCGTTGCAATATTTTTTTTAATCATCTTTCATCTCCAGATCTTTAGGTCAAACGACTTATTCGATTACAAGCAGATCAATCTAGCGTGCAAAATACTCAGTCAAGAAATCCGAAAACGGCAAGCTATCAGCTGCTTCCAGTTGTTTTTGTTTAGCCAAGCTCTCTGCCGCTATACGCATAAACTCTTGCTCGCGCTCAGGCGCTAACGGCTCTGTGGCAGCTTGATAGCTTTTAGCATAGCCATGAATCAAATCCAGATAGCTCGCAGATTTCAGCTTCATCTCTTGCAACACACGTGCCGACAGGGTTTCATTCACATCCTGCAACGCCGGTAAATAACAATCCAGCACAGCCATATAATCTGGCCTATCTAGCAACTCAGCCAACTGCCGCATCTCAGAAAATATAGACTCACCCCATTCTGCCAAAGGCACGCTCTTACCATCGCGCCGCAATTCTAAATTCGCCCGCCGACCATGATGACTAACCTCATAGGCATTAATATCTATCTCTTCACGCTGTCGGCGATCGATACTCTGGTCACCAGCCAGCAAACAATAAAGAAATAGTAATTCAATAAAATCTAACTGCTGTTGCTCCACTCCACGGGCTGAGAATGGATTGAGATCTAAGGAACGAATCTCAACATAACGCACACCTCGCTGCAGCAGAGCATGGGTTGGCTTTTCATTCTGACGAGTAATTTGCTTGGGGCGAACATTGCTGTAGTACTCATTCTCAATTTGTAAAATATTTGCATTCAGTTGTCGATAGCTGCCATCAACGCAAACACCGATCTCTTCATAAGGTTGGTAGGGCTTGCTGATCGCACTGGCTAAACAATGTACATATTCTTGCAGATTGGTGTAGCAGGCTTTGATACCAATTTCATTTTCACGATGATTGGTATAACCAATATCACCCAGGCGTAGTGAGGTCGCTTCTTCGGCGATACGAGTATGGCGATCAAACTCAGTCAACCTGCCCGCACCAGCATGTCTAAAGGTCTCATCAACCACCGGCGAGGCGCCAAATAAATAGGGGATCAACCAGCCTACACGTTGCAAATTTCGAATCTGGATAAAATATTGCTGATCGATAAAATCGCGAAGCTCCGTTTGGTCGTTTTTCAACGCCTGCCAGCGCGGCCAAAAAGCTGGGTCGATCGACAAATTAACGTGAATACCAGCAATGACTTGCATGGTCTTGCCATAGCGATAACCCAAACCACGGCGATAGACCTCTTTCATTTGCCCCAAATTACTACTGCCATAATGTGCAATTCGAATACTCTGCTCGCCCGCCAGGCGTGGTGGCATGCTCGCTGGCCACAACGACTCCGGACCTATCTGCGGATAAACAAAACGATGAATGTCATCAAGAAAAGCTAAGGCTTGCTTACTATCGAGCAGCGGCGGCGTCACAAACTCTAGCAACGCTTCAGAGTAATCGGTGGTAATAAAGGGGTGGGTTAAAGCTGCACCCAGCGCAAGTGGGTGATCGCTTTGCGCAATATTCGCCTGCGCATCGGTACGTAAGGATTCCTTCTCAATACCGATCTGGCCAATACGCAAATAAGATTGCGCATTTCCCTTTGCCAATAAAGAAAGCTGCTGTGAGATCAAGTTTTTACAAAGAGATAAATTAGAATAGAGTTTAGTATAAACCAATTAAGCCATTGAGAATGGCTTTCGGGTGTACAAATACCCGCTATTATTGCAGCGATAAAACCACAGCACACGCACCAGACATAATTCACCTGGCCTCTGACAGCTAGTCACAAAGCCTATGCCTAGTAGTGACAATCGTGATCAACAACTCAAGCAAGAAGCTGATCATAAAAAAGGCCAGCGTCATTGCCTACGCCAGCCTTTTTCCTACTGCAGATTGTCAGCTAAAGATCAGAGATAGTTCGCACTACATAATTACATTAATATCCGTATCAACCAAAATCTGGGCAAAGTCTTGGTTATAGACTGCGTAGCTTTCCATGCCATCTGAAACTGTGTAGCCAGCTTCCGACCAACCAGCATCACTAAGACTTAAGTAATCACCCTCGTCACCAACAATCAGCATACGGCTGACCTTATCCGCCGAACTACCAACCTGTTCACCACTATCCCCTCTTGTGTAATCAGCATAGAGATCGGTCGCTGTTACGTTGTACACATCAGCGAGCTCGAGTATCAGCCTATTATCACCGCCACCAGTAATATCTATCTGGTTTAGCTGCACTTGCGCTGGCTGACCACTATCCCCAATTTGTCGAAGATCTATGGTTTGACCAGCAGCATTCTCAGCCAGGGTTAAGATATGATCATCAATCAAGTCATCAATTAGATTGCCAGCATCATCGGGGTTGTTAATAGAAATAGTAACACTCTGACTGGCTCTACTCGCGATAGCTTTCGACCCATCTATTGTCGGAACTTCAACCTGGGCATAAAAATTATACGTTTCGCCTGGGATTAATGCTTGCTCGTCTGACATAACATAATCCCAAAACAGGCCACCCTCAATCACCGGACTAGCCTGGCCCAGTGCTTTCCACACGAACTGTAATGAGACCGTTATAGCGCTCCGTCAACTCAATACGATAGGCACCACCAGGCAGTACTTTTGATTCTCCCAAGAGATTGCCGAGCGCATCAAAGACTTTGATTAGTAGATCATTACCGGCTTGCACTTCACCCGCACTAACCAGACCCTCAATGATCATCTTATCGGATGATTTATCATTAAGTGGCTCATCCTGGTTTGTATCATCGGATGATTTACTATTGAGTGGCCCATCCTGGTTTGTCTCTTTCGTCTCGCCATCAGAAGCTATAATTGCCGAGCCAATGATTGAACCAGCAACCAGGGATATTATGATGATTGCATTTTTTGGCTGCGACTCAACTGTGAGACTACTGGTTTCGCTATCTTCAGCCTCAGCCGATGGTTGCCCCACCTGTGGCAGCGACTGTTCTGCCGATTGAACAGCATCGACTAATGATTGATTGCCAGAGGCTAACTGCATTAAGCCGCCAACCTCACCGTAAGCAAAGATGAGAGTGCCGTCTGCTCCAATATCCAGGCCAATACTGTCGGTAGGTAGATTGAAGTATTCATCATCTTGCAGGAATAACTGTAGGCCACATTCTTCATTAACACAGGTGTTAACGTAGCCTGCTAGGATTAGTTCATAGCCTTTAGCTAATTGCAGATGTAGATCGCCATTTTTTCTGCTGGCAATAACTTGCTCGAGGGGATGCTGCTCACCATTAATGACACGAACGACCCGATAAGTCTCGCCTCGGTATACTTGAATTACTTGCCCATCAGAGTCCGATAAAAATATTTCTCGCTCTCCACCATTAGCAGCAGTAATAATCAGAACCATATTATTTTGATCTTGTGCTCTCATAAATATAGCCTCTCTGACAATCTCAACACGACCCCAAACTAAATACCTAACAACAGCAAACTTTTTTTTAGATCAATAATTTATACGCGCATCTTCTACCTACAATTTAAGTATCAACGCCGTAACGACTATCTAGCGAGGCCAAATAACCCTATTATTAGGTTAATATAGTGAACTATAAGACTGGAGTATCTTTTACACCTTCGTAAAAGGCAATAAATTTAGCGACTTATACTAGTAAATTAATTTATCGAAATTTGTGTTATCACAATTGGGATATATTTGTTACAACAATCGATACAGTGCGATCTATTAAATGACTTTATGTTGAGAGCTGCTGAGCTCAATTTCACATCATATGCATAGAAGCACTGAATTTACTTCCATTTAAATGGGGCCAAATAAATTTGTTATAATCAATTAAAAGAAAATTACATGGCAGAATGAATAAGAAGGGTGTTGATGCTGAATTTAATATATAACGCATTGGGCACTTGATTTATTTGCGTCAAGCCGCTACCAATAAATTTGTTTGAATCAATTAGATGAATATTAAATAACAGAATGAATAAGTTAGCTGACGCCGGACCTTATACCCGATGCATGGGCGCACTTATTTACTTAATATCAAAAAGCTACCAATAAATTGGTTAGCATCAATTAAATGAATACTGGATAACAGAATGAACAAGGCATTTGGGACTGGATTTAGCACCCTGAAAGAATATAAAGAAGTTAGCGCGATCACGCTTAAGGAAACCAGTAGTGAACGAGCACACCATATCGAGAATATCCCTGGCAAGCAGGCTTCATTAAAGATATTGCATGCTATTACTTTGAGCAGCTGTTTACTTAGCCAGGATGAGGCAGAGCAAGGGTTGATATTGTTTGGTGATTATGTCGCCGACGAAATCGCGTCACCGAATACGCATCCGAATATTCGCCTATTATTAGATACTATTGAAGATAACTTACAGTGGGATGTTACTGTTGAAATATGAAAGTGACCATTAGGGCTGATACTTTTCTTTATCGAATACGCGTCCAATCAAAATGTGACCCTGGATCAGTTTTACGACCAGGCGCAATATCACTATGCCCTACCACTTCATTCGCTAATAAAGTTTTGTAGGTCTGTTGTAGACAAGTTATTAGTTCCTTAAGCAGCAGATATTGTTGCTGGCTATACTCATCGTCATCGGTACCTTCTAATTCAATGCCAATTGAAAAGTCATTACAGGCCTCTCGCCCTTGATGACAAGAGTTTCCAGCATGCCATGCCCGCTGATTAAATGGTACGAATTGAGTTAGCGTTCCATCGCGCTCAATCAATAAATGACTGGATACCTTTAGGCTGGCTATTTCAGCAAAGTAAGGATGTGCAGTGCGATCTAATGTATTACTAAAGAATTGCTGCACGTAACCGCCACCATATTCTCCGGGCGGCAGACTAATGCCATGGATTACTATTAGCTCGGGAACATAGCCTTGCGGCCTAGCATCACAGTTAGGTGATGGTTTATAAATGGCCTCAGAAATGAGATGACTATTTAGGTCGACATGCATACTAGTAGATGGCATTGGTTAATTGTATATAGTGAACCATATTAGCCTAGCTTACTTCAGCTTCGCTACTTTTTAGTAGGCAAAAAAAAGCCCTGCTAAGCAGGGCTTTTTAATGCTGTTTGAGCTAGCTTACATCATACCGCCCATGCCGCCCATGCCGCCCATACCACCCATATCTGGTGCTGGCATGCCTGCTGGTGCATCATCTTTCGGTAATTCAGCAACCATCGCTTGGGTTGTAATCATTAGACCTGCAATTGAGCCTGCGTTTTGCAGGGCAGAACGCGTTACTTTAGTTGGATCTAAGATACCCATTTCGATCATATCACCGTAAATACCTGATGCAGCGTTATAGCCGAAATTGCCTTTGTTTTCGTCAACCTTAGCCAAAACTACAGAGGCTTCATCACCTGCGTTAGTAGTGATTTGACGTAGCGGCTCTTCCATCGCACGACGAGCAATGTTAACGCCCGCAGTTTGATCTTCGTTGTCGCCTTTCAAGTTTAGTAATACGCTGCGCGCACGAATCAATGCAACACCACCACCGGGTACTACACCTTCTTCTACTGCTGCACGCGTTGCATGTAGTGCATCTTCAACTCGCGCTTTCTTTTCTTTCATTTCAACTTCGGTTGCTGCACCGACTTTGATGACTGCAACACCACCAGCTAGCTTAGCCATGCGCTCTTGCAGTTTCTCTTTATCGTAATCAGAAGAGGCTTCTTCGATATGTGCACGAATTTGATCAACACGGGCCTTAATGTCTGTTGCTTGACCAGCTCCATCAACGATCGTGGTATTTTCTTTAGAAACATGAATACGCTTAGCTGTACCTAGCTCCTCTAATGTTGTCTTTTCTAATGAAAGGCCAACTTCTTCAGAGATCACGGTACCACCAGTTAAGATTGCAATATCTTCTAGCATGGCTTTACGTCGATCACCAAAGCCTGGCGCTTTAACTGCCGCAACTTTAACAATGCCACGAATAGTATTTACCACTAGAGTTGCAAGCGCTTCGCCTTCTACGTCTTCAGCAATAATCAACAGCGGTCGACCAGCCTTGGCTACGCCTTCAAGAATAGGCAGTAGGTCACGGATGTTTGATACCTTCTTGTCGAATAATAAGACAAAAGGATCATCCATATCACAGGTCATGTTGTCTTGGTTATTAACAAAGTATGGCGATAGATAACCACGATCAAATTGCATACCTTCAACAACGTCTAACTCATTTTCTAATGCGTTGCCTTCTTCAACAGTGATCACACCCTCTTTACCTACCTTGTCCATAGATTCAGCAATGATGTCACCAATAGAAGTATCAGAGTTGGCAGATATAGAGCCTACTTGAGCAATTGCTTTGCCATCTGAACACGGGATAGAAAGTGATTTTAATTCTTCAACTGCTGCAATCACCGCTTTATCGATACCACGCTTGAGATCCATCGGGTTCATGCCAGCAGCTACTGCTTTCATGCCTTCATGGATGATCGACTGTGCAAGAACGGTCGCAGTTGTGGTGCCATCACCAGCTACATCAGAAGTTTGTGAAGCAACTTCCTTCACCATCTGCGCGCCCATGTTCTCCAACTTATCTGCCAACTCAATTTCTTTAGCGACCGATACACCATCTTTGGTTACGGTCGGCGCACCAAAGGCCTTATCTAGAACGACGTTACGTCCCTTAGGGCCTAATGTTGCTTTTACTGCATTTGCGAGGATATTTACCCCAGCCACCATACGGGCTCTGGCCTCATCTCCAAAAGTAACTTCTTTCGCACTCATAGCATTTACCTTCGTTTTATTACGTTAATTTTTTTATGTTACGGATTCAAAAAGGCTAACTAGCCCTCAATAACCGCCATGATGTCGTCTTCACGCATCACTAGTAGATCGTCACCGTCTACTTTTACTTCTGTACCAGAGTATTTACCGAATAAAACGGTATCACCGACTTTAACGTCTAGCGCGTTTACTTCACCGCTGTCGGTCATTTTGCCATTGCCTGCGGCAACTACTTCGCCCTTACTTGGCTTTTCAGTTGCTGAATCAGGGATAACAATACCACCCGGACTAGTGCGCTCTTCTTCCATTCGCTTGACCACAACACGGTCATGTAAAGGACGTAACTTCATAGCGTGTATCTCCCAATATTTCGATTTAAAATCTAGAATTTTTAATAGGTTAAGTAACTTTCTAGCACTCTCCTAAGAAGAGTGCCAATGATACGGAGTCAACTTCTCATGTCAACAACTGCGCCGGCTTAGAAACGAGAATTATTATCCTCATCTTTGACCCTAAATTCACCCTCTAGGACATCATTATCACGCCCAGATGGCTTGGCTTTGGAGGCATAACCCGGCCCTTGGTAAAACTGAAACGCGCCCTGCTGCGTGCAATAACGCGACAGGCCTTGGATTAAAGTTTTACGTGTCGCTGGTATTAAACAGAAAAAGCCTATGCTGTCGGTCATAAAACCTGGTGTCAGCAGTAAAGCGCCACCAAACAGCAATGCCACTCCCTCAAGCAAGGCATTGGCAGGTAATTGCCCCTGCGCCACTTGTTGCTGCAGTCGTGCCATGGTCTGCATGCCCTGTGCTCGCAGTAGGGAAACACCGATGATGGCGGTCAATATAACGAGTATAACCGTGGTCAAACCACCCACTGCAGAGCCCACGACTGTAAACAAATAGATTTCAATCAGTGGAACCGCAATGAATAATGCCGTTACTACTGGAAACTTAGTCATTTTGAATCACCAACAAACGATCAATACCTGGTTTCTAATATGGGGACGACTTTTTGGAATACAAGAGTGAAAATTAGAGACATGCAAAATAATGATGACGCGTTACTACTGGCAATGACCAGCGTCGCTAATAAAACTCAGGCAACGACGCTAGCACGCGCCTTGTTGGAGTCGCGTTTAGTCGCTTGTTGCAACATTTTGCCCTCCATCTGGTCTACTTACCGCTGGCAGGGTGAGATCTGCGAGCAAGAAGAGTGTTTACTACTCATAAAAACACTACGCTCAAAATATTCGTTGTTAGAAGTTTTCATTCAATCGCGGCACCCTTATGATGTGCCAGAACTCATTTGCGTCGAAACCGACGCCGTCATGCAAGAGTATTATTTGTGGTTAAAACAACAAGTCAGTCCAGACTCGCCCTACTAGCTTCGCCGTTAGCCTTATTACTGACTGGCGTCTTACTACTTATGAGCCCTGCCTCTGCAATCCAAATGCTGGGAGGCAGCACTGAATTCCTGCCGGTAGATAAAGCCTTTCAGGCTGATGCCTACATCAGCGAGGGCAACCAGATCCAAATCGACTGGCAAATCGCAGAGGGTTATTACCTCTACAAAAAGCAGCTTTCGATTGCCGCAGAACAAGCTAATGTCGTATTCGATCCATTGGCGCTACCTGTGAGCAAGACCAAAACTGATGATTACTTTGGCGAGGTGGAGATTTACGAGCACGGCTTAAGCGCCTTTAGCCGTGTCAATAGCGCAAGCAACACACTCGATCTAATCGTGACTTATCAGGGCTGCGCGCATGCCGGCCTGTGTTACCCACCGGTGAGTAAGGTCTTTAATCTGACTCTAGCGGATAGCGCCTTAACTAATAGCCTCTCAACTATGGCAGCAGCTGACACTAATACGGCTTTGGAGCAGTCTGAACAAGGCTCCATTGCTGTTCAGTTAAAGCAAAAAAGTATCGGTTGGACAATCGCTTGGTTTTTCCTAGCCGGCTTACTACTAGCACTGACGCCATGCGTATTTCCAATGATTCCAATCCTTTCCAGCATTATTGCCGGTCAGGGTGAAAAACTCAGTGCAAGCCGTGGCTTTAGCCTATCTTTAGTCTACGTTTTAGCAATGGCTTCAACCTATACCCTTGCTGGTGTTCTGGTCGGAATGACTGGCGCTAACATACAAGCCTGGTTCCAAAACATCTGGATTATTAGTGGCTTTGCCTTAGTCTTTGTCGGGCTCTCTTTATCCATGTTTGGCCTCTATGAATTACAGATGCCATCTGCACTGCAGTCGCGCATCAACGCATTAAGCGGCAAACAACAAGCCGGTAGTTTTGCCGGCAGCGCTATTATGGGCTTTTTATCCGCCTTAATTGTTGGTCCTTGCGTGACCGCGCCGTTAATTGGCGCATTACTCTATATAGCAGAGAGCGGCGATCCGTGGGTTGGCGGTGTTGCCTTATTCTCTCTCAGTATTGGCATGGGTTTGCCGCTATTATTAATCGGCACCTCTGCAGGTAAATATTTACCGCGAGCAGGCGGCTGGATGGAACCTATTAAGGCGGTCTTTGGTGTCATGCTATTGGCGCTAGCGATATGGTTTGTTGATCGTGTTTATCCGCGTGTCATCATTCTTGCCCTTTCTGGCGGCTTACTCATTGCCTGCGCTATCTTTCTCGACGTCTTTCGCCGCAGCACTGAGCGCCCGAGTACGCTACTGCGACTGCGACAAACTCTTGGCTGGATACTCCTTATATATGGCAGCGCATTATTACTCGGCGCCAGTGCTGGCAATCAGAGCTTACTGCAACCTCTGGCAGGCATCGCTAGCAGCTCCAAAACCAGTACTACGGCAGACAGCAAACAGCTGCCATTCAAGTACGTTAAGGGCATGCAGGGTCTTCGGCAGGAATTGGCTTTGGCGGCTGCAGCAAAAAGACCGGTACTATTAGATATGTATGCCGACTGGTGTATCGCCTGCAAGGAGCTAGAGACCTTCACCTTTAATCACGCTGAAGTGCACACAGCCCTGCGTGACTTTGTCATTCTCAAGGCAGATGTGACGGCAAATGACGACATCGATAGCGCCATGCTGAAAGAATTATCCCTTTTTGGCCCCCCTGGCCTGTTATTTTTTGGCCTCAATGGCAAAGAGCTGCGCCCTTATCGTATCGTCGGTTTTATTAATAAAACTGATTTTCTGGTTCATTTGGACCGTCTAAAAACACAACTCTAAAGCCTCTATCGCGACACCGACAGCGATTTATTTAGGTAAATCATTGAAATTCCGGGAATTTCGGCCAATGTCCAGATAATTTCCGTTATCTTGCTAACAACTAGACAGCCGCACTATTTTACGGCAGAATTGCGCAAATCAAGCAACAATACAACGTTACGGTTTATTTAACGACTATTCGAGGGTAATTCACCGAAGTTATGAGCAAAATTCTCTTACTGAATGGCCCTAATTTAAATTTACTCGGCAGCCGTGAGCCAGAAGTCTATGGCTACGCCACGCTAGACGATATAGTCGCCGACGCAACCCGCTATGCCAACAGTCTGGGTCACGAGTTGTGTCATTTACAAAGTAATGCCGAGCATACTTTGATCGATGGTATCCATAACGCAAAAGCAGAAGACGTAGAATTCATCGTGATTAATCCCGGTGCATTCACCCATAGCAGCATCGCCCTACGTGATGCCTTTTTAGGGGTCTCTATCCCATTTATTGAAATTCACCTCTCAAACGTCTTTGCACGTGAAGAGTTCCGCGCACATTCGTACTTATCCGATATTGCGGTCGGTTTAATTTCAGGCTTGGGTGCCAACGGCTACCGCCTGGCAATCAACGCCGCAGACCAACAACTTAAATCTTAAAAATAGAGCGCTAATCATGGACATACGCAAAGTCAAAAAACTCATTGAGCTACTGGAAGAATCGGGTATCTCAGAAATTGAAATTAAAGAAGGTGAAGAGTCAGTTCGTATCAGCCGAAACGGCCCCAGCACGACCATGCCACAAATGCAGTATGCGCCAGCCATGGCAGCACCGGCAGCACCGGCAGCAGCAGCACCAGTGGTAACCTCAGCGCCAGTAGACGAAGTCGCCGAGATCAGTGGTCACACCGTAAACTCACCTATGGTGGGTACCTTTTACGAAGCATCCTCACCAGGCTCTGCGCCCTTTGTTGAAGTGGGCAAGAGCGTTAAAGAAGGTGACACCCTGTGCATTATTGAAGCGATGAAAATGCTTAATCAAATTGAAGCTGATAAATCTGGTGTGATCAAACAGATAATCGCCGAAAATGGCCAGCCCGTTGAATTTGGTCAACCGTTGTTCATCATCGAATAAAACTACCCCATCGAGTACGCATGTTAGAAAAAGTTGTTATTGCCAATCGCGGCGAGATTGCATTGCGCATCTTGCGCGCTTGTCGTGAGTTAGGCATCAAAACCGTTGCGGTACATTCCGAGGTGGACCGCGATTTAAAACACGTCAAATTAGCTGATGAGTCAGTCTGTATAGGCCCCGCACCATCGTCTGAAAGTTATTTGAATATCCCCGCCATTATTAGTGCGGCTGAAGTGACTGATGCCACTGCTATTCATCCCGGCTATGGTTTCCTGTCAGAGAATGATGCATTTGCCGAGCGCTGTGAAAGCAGTGGCTTTATCTTTATTGGCCCACGTGCAGAAACTATTCGTCAAATGGGCGATAAGATTGCAGCAAAAAAAGCGATGCAAACAGCTGGCGTGCCATGCGTGCCAGGCAGCCCTGAGCCACTAGGTGAAAACCTGTCGAGCAATGCTGCGCTAGCTGAATCAATTGGCTATCCGATAATCGTTAAAGCAGCTGGCGGCGGCGGCGGTCGCGGTATGCGCGTAGTGCAAAATCAAGATGAGCTGGCCGATGCGATTACTTTAACGCGGACAGAAGCCAAAGCTGCCTTTAATAATGACACGCTTTATATGGAGAAGTTTTTAGGTACGCCACGTCATATTGAAATTCAAGTGCTGGCCGACAATCATGGCAATGCTGTCTATTTAGGTGAACGTGATTGTTCGATGCAGCGTCGCCATCAAAAGGTTATTGAAGAGGCACCAGCGCCCGGACTTAGCCAAGAACTACGCGATAAAATCGGCACACAATGTACTGATGCCTGTAAGTTAATTGGTTACCGTGGCGCCGGCACTTTTGAATTCCTATATGAGAACAACGAATTTTATTTCATTGAAATGAATACTCGTGTGCAAGTCGAACATCCTGTCACTGAATTTATTACTGGTGTTGATATCGTGAAACAACAGTTGTTAATTGCGGCCGGCGAAGCAATGACACTGCGACAAGAAGACATCACATTAAATGGACATTCCATAGAATGCCGCCTAAACGCTGAAGATCCTGATAAGTTCATCCCAAGCCCAGGCATGATCACTCACTTTCACTCTGCTGGTGGACCAGGCGTTCGTGTTGATTCACATATTTATAGCGGCTATCGCGTACCCCCCAATTATGATTCGATGATTGGCAAATTAATCACCCATGGCGACACGCGTGAGATTGCTATTCAACGTATGTTAGGTGCCTTGCATGAAATGGTCATCGATGGCATCAAGACCAATATCCCATTACAAGCAAAGTTAATGGCTGATCCGGGCTTCGTCGAGGGTGGCTTTGATATTCATTATCTAGAGCGCTTGCTTGCAGAAAAAGACTAGGCCCTAGTCATGCAACAATTACGCGTTCAACTTGACGCTTCCGCCTTAGATGAGGTGGAAGCCTTACTACTCTCGTGTGGCGCAGTCAGTCTCTGCCTAGAAGAAGATGGAGTTTCTAACCCTATTTTTGAACCACCTATCGGTGATCACCCACTCTGGCCAAAGCTTTATATCAGTGCCTTATTCGAACACACAGTCGCGGCTGAACTGACGATTAAAGCGCTAGCGCACCATACGCACGTCGGAACCCAGGTGCTCTTAGAGACTATTGATGAAACTGATTGGCAGGCAAAGTTCCAACAGCAATTCAATGCCAAACGCTATGGCAAGTTATGGGTTTATCCCTCATGGCAGGACAATCCTGAACCAGAAGGGATCAGCCTTAGATTGGATCCCGGGCTCGCTTTTGGCACCGGCAAACATCCAACGACCGACCTCTGCTTACAGTGGCTAGGTGAGCAAAACCTGGCTCAGGTAAGTGTTTTAGATTTTGGTTGTGGTAGCGGTATCTTAGCCTTAGCTGCTGCCAAACTCGGTGCGCAGCCGGTAGTCGCTATCGACATTGACCCACAAGCACTGAAGGCAACAGAACAGAATCGCGCCGCTAACGATATCAGCCCAAAACAAGTCCGTGTTGCCGATGTGAGTGCTATTGCCGGACAACGTTTTTCAGTCATTGTTGCTAATATTCTAGCCGGCCCTTTATTAGAGTTAAGAGATCATTTTGTAGCGCTACTACAGGCCAAAGGTGAACTTATCCTTTCTGGTATTTTGAGCAGCCAGGTCGACGTTATAAAAACTGCTTATGGCGAACATTTCGAATTAGTTTCAGTAGAAATTCGAGAAGATTGGGCACGCATTGCTTATAAACTGCCGTAATCGATAAAGTTTACAGAAAGCATTTGGTGTCTCACTTTTATCCTCGTTAAACTGCTGACATGTCTACCACTCCCATCCGCCGCCCAGCTCACCTATGAAGATCGGTCCATACCAACTTGATAATGCGCTTATATTGGCACCTATGGCAGGGGTCACCGACGTCACCTTTCGTAAGCTCTGTCGACGTTTAGGCGCTGGCTATACGGTATCGGAAATGCTGACTGCAAATACCAAGCTCTGGAACTCAGATAAATCCAAGCTCCGCCGCATCCATCTGGATGAGCCTAGTCCACGCGCAATACAAATTGTTGGCTCTGACCCAAAACAGCTCGCCTATGCAGCCAAACTCAATGTCGACCATGGCGCTGATATCATCGATATCAATATGGGTTGCCCAGCAAAGAAAGTCTGTAAAGTTGCCGCCGGTTCAGCCTTATTAGCTAACGAGTCATTGGTAGCCGAAATACTGGAGCGTGTCGTTGCTGCGGTCGACGTCCCAGTGACCTTAAAGATCAGAACCGGCAGCGATCCGGATCATCGCAACGGTGTTCGCATTGCGCAGATTGCGGAAGACAGTGGCGTGCAGATGCTGGCGGTGCATGGGCGCACGCGTGCTTGTCGCTTTCTTGGTGAGGCGGAGTACGAAACCATCCGCTTGATTAAACAACAAGTTAGCATTCCAATTGCTGCCAATGGTGACATTACTAGCCCACAGAAGGCGAAAAAGGTCTTGGCATTCACTAACGCAGATGCGATTATGCTTGGGCGTGCAGCACAGGGTCGTCCATGGCTCTTTCGCGAAGTTGATCACTATCTAAAAAATAATAATTTATTAGAAAGCCCGCCATTAGCGGAGGTGTCAACTATCATGCTTGATCATTTGGATTCCCTCTATTCCCTTTATGGAAAAGAAAAAGGAGTGTTGATTGCGCGCAAACATATTGGCTGGTATCTCGACAACCTCGTTAACGGCCACGACTTTAAGAAAAAAGTCTTTGCTGCAGCAGACGCCGACAGTCAGTTCAATATGGTTAAAATTTTTATGCAATGTGAAGTAAAAAATATGGAGAAAGTTGCATGACCAGCTCTGCACCCGAATTAGACCTTCCGGACAATCAATTGGCGTCACCAACACAGGCTTTACATGAGTCTGTCGCACAGTCATTACAGAATTATTTCAATAAGTTAGACGGACATGCGCCTGAAGATTTATATCGCTTAGTTATTGAAGAAGTTGAACGACCACTATTAGATGCTGTTATGCAGTATTGCAAAGGTAATCAAACCAAGGCAGCACAATACTTGGGGTTAAATCGCGGTACGCTTCGGAAAAAACTCAAACAGTACGATCTAAGCTAACATTATGACTGAATCAACACCTTGCCACATCCAACGCGCTCTTATCAGTGTTTCAGACAAAAGCGGTATTATCGAATTTGCCACAGCACTAGCGGCTAAAAATATTGCCATTTTATCAACTGGTGGCACTGCCAAGACTTTGAAAGAAGCAGGGATTGCAGTCACCGATGTCAGTGATCACACCGGTTTCCCAGAAATCATGGCGGGCCGCGTCAAGACACTACATCCTAAGATTCATGGTGGTATTTTAGGCCGCAGTGGTACCGACGAAGCGGTGATGCAAGAACATGCTATTGATGCTATCGATCTGGTGGTGGTCAATCTCTATCCGTTCGCTGCAACCATCGCTAAGGCAGACTGTAGCTTTGACGATGCAATTGAAAATATCGATATCGGTGGGCCAGCGATGATCCGTGCAGCGGCTAAGAACCATGCGCGTGTTGCAGTGGTCGTTGACCCACAAGATTACAGCGCACTAGTGACTGAATTAGACGGTAACAGCCAAAGTTTAAGCATCAAGACACGCACTGAATTGGCACGCAAAGCCTTTAGCCACACCGCCAGTTATGACGGCATGATTGCTAATTACCTTGGACAGCAAGCATGTGCAGGTGAGGCTAATGAAGGCCCAACGTACCCAGCAGATTTACACTTAAGTTTTACACGTAAACAAGACCTACGTTACGGCGAAAATCCACATCAATCGGCTAGCTTTTACGTTGAAAGTTCAGCCCAAACTAGCAGCGTCAGTAGCGCCAAATTTGTTCAAGGCAAGGCCTTATCGTTTAATAATATTGCCGATACTGATGCCGCTCTAGAATGTGTTAAACAATTTTCAACACCGGCCTGCGTCATCGTCAAACACGCCAACCCTTGTGGTGTTGCAGTTGCTGCTTCAATTGATGAAGCCTATGACAAGGCCTATCAAACCGATCCAACATCGGCCTTTGGTGGCATTATTGCTTTTAACCAAGCACTTAGCTGCGATCTCGCAGCTAAAATTTTGGAACAGCAGTTTGTAGAAGTGATTATCGCCCCCGGTATGGAAGCGGGCGTAGAAGATATTTTAAGTCGCAAGCCAAATACGCGCGTATTAGATTGCACCACCGCTGAAGCCGACTACTCTGGCCATGACCTGCGCAGAGTCAACGGTGGTCTATTGGTGCAAGATAAAGATTTTGCCATTATTTCTGCAGCAGATTTACGTGTGGTAACTAAGCTGCAACCCACTGCAGAACAAATTCGCGATCTATTATTTGCTTGGAAGGTAGCTAAGTTTGTTAAATCCAATGCTATTGTTTACGCGCGTGCTGAGCAAACTATTGGCGTCGGCGCTGGCCAGATGAGTCGCGTCTATTCGGCAAAAGTTGCTGGCATCAAAGCGGCAGATGAAAACCTTGAGGTCGCAGGCGCTGTGATGGCGTCAGACGCATTCTTCCCCTTCCGTGACGGTATTGATATGGCTTATGAATCGGGTATTTCAGCCATCATTCAACCGGGTGGTTCACGTAATGATGAGGCTGTTGTTGCCGCTGCTGATGAACATGGCCTCACTATGGTCTATACCGGCGTACGTCATTTCAGGCATTAAGCCACCATTGTTTCGGCTAGATAACAGGATGCTTATATTTTCTAGCCCGAAACATGACCCTATCTAATACCTGCATGACATGATCTCAAACGCGGTCTTTATTCATATTATTCAGATCATGTTTCCGATTAATGTGATTGTCTTACTTGGCATCCTCATCGGACGCTGGCAAAAGCCACAGCTAGATTCGATCAGTAATATTAATCTCAATATCTTCATCCCAGCACTGGTCTTTGCTTCTTTAATTCAACACGACTTTGAACTACAAAGTAACTCGCTGCTAGCCTTTGTTGGTTTATTACTGATGCTGATGACTGGCCTGGCAGCAATTCCTTTGAGCCGTTTATTACGCACCGAATACAGAACACTGGCCCCCCCTTTAATGTTTCACAATGCAGGCAATGTTGGTCTGCCATTGATGATATTAGCTCTAGGTGATGGTGCGCTAGCTTCTGCCCTAGTCTTGTTCTTGATTGGCAATCTTACCCACTTTGCGATTGGCACTTACATCCTGGATCGCTCAGCCAAGTGGTACCACAGTCTCTCTTCACCAGCCATCCTTGCTGCCTTTCTAGCTTTAAGTTTACAACTTTGCGCTGTAGAGATTGCGCCAACGATCATTTTACCGATCAGAATGCTCGGCGACATTGCTGTCCCACTGATGCTATTTAGCCTAGGTGTACAACTTAGTTATGCTGAATTTAATCATTGGCGATTAGGTCTCGCGCATGGCCTGGTGACCCCCATAATCGGATTCAGTTTAGCTTTACTGTTAAGTCAGTTTTTTGACTTAGATAAAATTCAAATCGCAGCGCTACTTTTATTTGGCGCACTACCGCCAGCGGTGATGAATTTTTTATTCGCCAAGCGCTACGCGCAAGAACCCAGTAAGGTTTCTGCTATAGTATTAGTTGGTAATGTTTTATCGGTAGTCAGCCTGCCATTAGCATTACTTTATGTGCTCCCACGATTTACCTAGAACGAATAAGCTATGAAAAAAATATTAGTCATTGGCAATGGTGGACGCGAACATGCATTAGCATGGAAGCTGAAGCAATCAAATGATGTCGCAATAGTCTACGTTGCGCCCGGTAACGCAGGTACGGAACAAGAAGCCGGGATTGAAAATGTAGCTATTGCCAGTGATGACATTGACGCTTTACTGTCATTCGCGCAGACACAGCGGATTGACTTAACTGTTGTCGGTCCTGAAGCGCCCTTAGTCGCTGGTATTGTTGATCAGTTTCAAGCGGCTGACATGGCCATATTTGGCCCACGTAAATTTAATGCGCAACTGGAAGGATCAAAAAGCTTTGCTAAGCAATTCATGCAAGAGTACGGCATTCCTACTGCCGCTTATGGCGAATTCACTGCGGTTGCACCAGCTTTAGATTTTCTTTCAAAACAAGCTTTACCAATTGTGATTAAGGCTGACGGCCTTGCTGCCGGCAAGGGTGTCGTTATCGCGCAAAGTTTAGAACAAGCACAACAGGCTGTGCATGAAATGCTCAGTGGTAAAGCACATGGTGCCGCTGGCCAAAAGATTGTGATCGAAGAGTTTTTATACGGCCAAGAGATTAGTTTTATTTGCATGGTCGATCATGACGTTGTCATTCCACTAGCCACGTCACAAGATCACAAGGCACGCGACGATGGCGATCTAGGGCCAAATACTGGCGGCATGGGCGCCTATTCGCCAGCACCATTAGTAGATGACGCTATGCATCAACGCATCATGCGTGAAGTGATCAAGCCAACAGCTGCAGGATTTATGGCGAGTGGCCAACCATTTCAAGGCTTCCTCTATGCCGGCCTGATGATTTCCGACGATGGTATCCCTAAGGTATTGGAATATAACTGTCGTTTTGGTGACCCTGAGACACAGCCAATAATGCAACGTCTGCGCAGTGATCTCACTGCACTCTGTTTAGCGACAGCAAAAAATGAATTACAAGCGATTGAGTTGGATTGGGATCCGCGCAGTGCGTTAGCTGTGGTACTAGCCGCTGGTGGCTATCCATTCGATTATGCCAAAGGTGAAGTAATCTCAGGCTTAGCTCAGGATCATGGTAGTGATTGCAAAGTATTTCATGCCGGCACTACTAAACATGGGGAAGATATTGTCACTGCCGGCGGCCGCGTCCTATCGGTTAGCGCTTTAGGTGATGATATTGCACAAGCCCAAGCGAGGGCTTATCAAGCAGTTGCGACGATTACTTGGCCTGATGTTTATTTTCGCCATGACATTGGCCATCGAGCGATTGCTGCCGAGCAATAGCTCGGCGCGCTAATTTTAGCCGCTATTTGCTAGCTTGCTACTAACTCAGGTTTCGAATTTACGTTTATAGTTAACGCTTCATTGCGTGGAAGAAGTCGACGTTATTCTTGCTCGACTGCATACGTCCAAGCATGAACTCCATAGCTTCAAGTTCGTCCATAGAGTGCAGGAATTTACGCAAAATCCACATCTTTTGCAGGACATCAGGTTCGATCAGCAATTCTTCGCGACGCGTGCCAGAACGATTTATATTAATCGCTGGATAGATACGTTTTTCAGCAATACGACGATCCATATGAATCTCCATATTACCCGTGCCTTTAAACTCTTCGTAGATCACATCGTCCATTTTCGAACCTGTTTCTACCAATGCTGTTGCTAAGATAGTTAAGCTGCCACCCTCTTCAATATTACGTGCTGCACCGAAGAAACGCTTAGGACGGTTCAAGGCATTAGCTTCAACACCACCCGTTAAGACTTTACCGGACGAAGGTGCCACGGTGTTATAAGCACGTGCTAAACGAGTGATCGAATCTAGCAAGATAACGACATCACGTTTGTGCTCGACTAACCGTTTTGCCTTTTCGATCACCATTTCAGCAACTTGTACATGGCGACTGGCAGGCTCATCAAATGTACTAGAAACCACTTCACCCTGTACCATGCGCTCCATCTCTGTTACTTCCTCTGGTCGCTCATCAATTAACAAGACAATCAGATAACATTCAGGATGATTTGCAGTAATACTCTGTGCGATATTCTGCAACATAATCGTTTTACCTGCCTTAGGCGGGGAAACGATTAGACCACGCTGACCCTTACCGATAGGGGCAACGACATCGATAATTCGTGCTGTAATGTCTTCCGTACTGCCATTGCCACGCTCTAGACTCAATGGGTCATCAGCATGCAATGGTGTTAAGTTTTCAAATAATACTTTTGATTTGGCATTCTCAGGGGTATCAAAGTTGATCTCATCAACTTTGAGCATAGCGAAGTATCGTTCGCTATCTTTAGGTGGGCGAATTTTACCCGTTATGGTATCGCCAGTACGCAGACCAAAGCGTCGAATTTGACTTGGTGAGACATAGATATCATCCGGCCCAGCTAAGTAAGAACAATCGGCTGAACGCAAGAAGCCAAAACCATCTTGCAAAATCTCAAGTACACCATTGCCAAAGATATCTTCACCACTCTTGGCGTGAGCCTTGAGGATAGAGAACACAATATCTTGCTTGCGGGATCGGGCTACATTTTCGATACCCATAGAGTTGGCTAGTTCAACGAGTTCTGCGGCGGTTTTTTTCTTCAGTTCGGTAAGATTCATGGATTCTTGGATTTTTAAAAGTTGAGGGCTATAACAGCGGACAATAGAGAATTGCCGCAAAGATAATAATGGCTCGCCACACGTAGCCGACTAAGAATTTTAAACAATATAGAGATCAGTAGGGCGAGGGCGCTTTGGAAACGCGATTCAGACTGCAAAGTATCACTATTAAGGGGTATCGTCTACCCCGTAACAGCCGCCCTACTTTATTAATTGATACAAATAAAAATTGTAGTCTTAAATGCTCTGGTCAATAAAGGCCGTTAGCTGCGACTTAGATAGCGCACCTACCTTAGTCTCATGCACCTCCCCTGACTTAAAGATCATTAGAGTAGGAATACCACGAATACCAAATTTCGGTGGTGTTTCAGGGTTTTCATCAATATTCAGTTTCACGATCTTTAGTCGCCCTGCATAGTCGCCTGCAATTTCTTCGAGTACCGGAGCAATCATTTTGCATGGACCACACCATTCTGCCCAATAATCAACCAATACAGGTTGCTCACACTTTAAAACATCTTCTTCAAACGACGCATCACTTACAGCTGTGATATTTTCACTCACGATTTTGGGCCTCTCAGGCTAGTGGATCAAAAAGAAAAGTAAACCCGGATGGCTTCACTCAAATTCTATTTTTATCTGAAAACGCGAGGGAAAACAAGCATAAGGTGCAGAACTATTGGTAACCAGCCTGAGCAGTACAGAAATAGTTGAAGGCAACCACCTTCGACTAGCTTTCGCTATACTATCCGTATTATGAGTAAAACTATTGCAATATTAGGTGGCAGCGGCTTTGTGGGTAGTGAACTGTGTCGTCGTTTGGCCGACCAGGGTCATAAAATACGGGTGCTCAGTCGAAAAATCACCAACGCCAGTCCACTGTCTGATTTACCGAATTTAACACGGCACCACTGCCCTGAATATTCAGTATCCGAGCTTGTCCGAGAAACTAGTTCCTGTGATGTTTTAATCAATTTGATTGGAATACTCAACGAGAAAGGTCGTGATGGTAGCGGCTTTAACCAAGCGCACTATGTGATTACCCAAAATGCGCTGCAAGCCTGTGTCAGCAATGCCATCCCACGCATGCTTCAACTCAGTGCATTACATGCCGATACGGACGGCCCCAGCCATTACTTACGCAGTAAGGGTAAAGCAGAGACTTTGCTTAATAACTGCAACGATGTCGATATCACTATATTTAAGCCTTCTGTTATTTTTGGCCCAGGCGATAGCTTTCTCAACCGCTTTGCCACACTCCTGCGTTTCATGCCGGGAGTCTTTCCCTTAGCTTGCGGTCAGGCCCGCTTTGCACCGGTATATGTTGGCGACGTTGTTGCAGCCATGGTTGATTCGCTCGACCAATCAGAAAGTTATGGTCAGAGCTATGAGCTCTGTGGCCCTAATATCTACACCTTGAAGCAGTTAGTTGAACTAACCGGCAAATTCTCTGGCCACCCACGCTGGGTCATCTCACTACCGCCTTCGCTCTCTAAGCTGCAGGCGACGCTGTTAGAACTGGTACCGGGTAAGCCAATGTCGATCGATAACTTCAGATCGCTAACACTGGATAGTGTCTGCAGCCACTGCACACCCTGTGTAACTCCATTAGAATCAATCGCGCCCAGCTATCTGCGTAAATAGCATAGCGTGTTGCTATGCAATTCTTTTATGCCTGTGGCGGAAGCATGTAAACTGCAGCTTAGTTTAACTTTAGCCAGATATTATGCAGACCTATCTTGTTGGCGGTGCCGTTCGCGATCGACTGTTAGACCTGCCGGTATTAGAACGTGATTGGGTAGTGGTTGGCGCAAGCGCGGCCGAACTTATTGCGCTCGGGTACCAGCAAGTAGGCAAGGATTTTCCTGTTTTTCTGCACCCTCAAAGTAAAGAGGAGTACGCCCTCGCTAGAACTGAACGCAAAGTATCGCAGGGGCATACTGGCTTCACAGTCCACGCCGCACCTAATGTTACCTTAGAGCAAGATTTAATTCGCCGTGATCTGACAATCAATGCGATTGCAGAAGATGCTGACGGCCACCTTATTGACCCATACGGTGGCTTACAAGATATCCAAGAACGTAAATTACAGCATATCTCAGCAGCCTTTGCGGAAGACCCGTTACGGGTTTTGCGAGTGGCCCGTTTTGCCACCAAGTTACACCCATTGGGTTTTCGCATCAGCCCATCAACCTCCGCGTTAATGTGCACGATTGCCGAGTCTGGCGAATTGGCCTTACTCTCAAAAGAACGCGTCTGGCGGGAAACTTGGAAAGCCTTAAGCTACCCGCATGCACAGGTCTATTTTCAGGTGCTGCTAGAACACGAAGCGTTAACTAAGCTGGCGCCTGAGTTTGCATTAGGCTTGACCAATAACAGCGATAAGCTGGCTCTATTAGCACAATTACCAAATGCAGAGGTTCGCTTTAGTGCTTGTGTTTTACTCGCTTGTAAGCAAGAGCAGGGATTCGATCTCACCCGCTGCGAGACCATTTTGAGTTATTTTGCGACACCAAAGGCCTTACAACAGGAGACCGCCTTGATGGCCAAACATTGGCTAGGCTGCGAACACTTCTTCTCCCACTCGGGTGCAGAAAATTTAAAGTTACTATCGGCATTGGATGTATTCCGTCGCAGCCAACGCTGCCAAGATATTTTACAACAGATGCGCCTAATCGCACCGTTGTTGACGACTTCAGAATCGACCAACGTAATACAACAGCAGCTAAACGCAATCAGTGACATTGCGCAGGAAATCAGCCTGGTTCGACTAGCGCCAGCTGAACAAGATCGTCTGCACGGTAAAGAAATCGGTGATGCCTTAGAAAAAGCGAGATACCTCTCGCTAGAACGCAGCATGAATAAGGTTAAGCAAGCCCAGGCGCTGTAACTGAGGGCTATACCAACAGCAACAACGCAACACCTAACAGAAGACGATAAATGACGAATGGAATTAAACCAATCGCTGTAATTAATCTCAGAAAGACAGCAATACAAAAATAAGCGACCAGCGCTGAAATCACGATAACCAAACATAAGTCAGACCAATCAACCGCTATTGTTTGCGTCGCTAGCTCGCGTATTTTAAAGACGACCGCACCGAAAATGGTCGGAATTGCCAATAGAAATGAGAAACGTGCTGCTGCCGTACGATTTTGCCCCAACATTAAAGCCGCTGTCATCGTGATACCGGCACGTGATGTCCCTGGAATAAGAGCAAGTACTTGGGCGCAACCAATCAAGACCACGGCACTCAGACTCAGTTGATATTCGTCACGTAATTCACGCGCACTAAGAGCGGCATAGGCCAGTAACAGTGCAAACAGTAAGGTCGTGATCGCAATGATCGATGGCTCACGTGTGTAGCGCTCAACCCACTCAGCGGCAAAAAGGGCGACAATCACGATCGGTAGGGTGGCAACAAAAAGATGGCCCATCAATCGCAGTTCGTTACGGTTTTTGCTGGCTCTTGGGCTGATACAGGCAGACATCATTTGCCATAATTGCATGCGAAAATAGAATAAAACTGCAAGCAAACTACCAGCATGGGCTGCTACATCAACAATTAAGCCCTGATCCGGCCACTGCAATAACTTGGATAACAAGACAAGGTGTGCAGAGCTAGAGATCGGTAAAAACTCTGTCAGCCCTTGTACTATGCCCAGCCAAATCAGTTGTATGGTATCCATAGGTCTTGCCTCGCTGGCTAGGTCACGAGGTCAATCGTGATACTTATGTACTGGGCAGCGTTAAACACACTGGCTTGTGCAGCTGTTCGAGAGTATCCCTGCTCTAGTAGTCTTAACATTCGCTCACGGTGGGATTGATCTAGTAACTGCTCAGTCCTATTCATGCCAACCATCATATATTGATTTTTTTCAGTGTGGCCTATTAAAAATAGATTAGTCAGAATAGCTGAATATAAATAGACTCTACAAAAACGGAAACTGCTATGACCGAACAAACAACGACCAAGGTTGCCTTTTTAACAGGTGCTGCAAAACGCATAGGTGCCGAAACAGCCCGCGTGCTCCATGCGGCTGGCATGAATATCGTTTTACATCATAACTCCTCAGCCGAATTGGCCAAGGCCTTAGCCGCTGAATTGAATGCGATCCGTGCCAATAGCGTCGTCACCATTGCTTTTAACCTGAAAGAGATTGAACGCCTACCAGAGCTAGCAGCACTAGCCACTGCAGCATGGGGCCGGATAGATCTTTTGGTCAATAATGCGTCGACCTTTTACGCCACCGAAATCGACCAGATTAACCTTGAGCAATGGCATGATTTGATGGCCGTTAATCTGCAAGCGCCCTTATTTCTAAGCCAAGCTTGCGCTAGTAGTTTGCGGGAAAATCATGGATCTATCGTCAATATTGTCGACATCCACGGCGATCGGCCACTAAAAGGATATCCCATCTATTCTATTGCCAAAGCTGGATTGATCGCTATGACTAAATCTTTAGCGCGCGAATTAGCACCTGAAATACGCGTCAATGGCGTCGCACCAGGTGCAATAATGTGGCCAGAAGTGGAAGCCTATGAATCAGTACATCAAGAAATTATTGATCGCACAGCGCTAAAACGTGAGGGACATCCGCGTGATATTGCTGACACCGTCAAGTTTCTCAGTGATGGACCAGACTATATTACCGGCCAAATTATCGCCGTTGATGGCGGTCGCACACTCAGCAATTAAGCCCTTCTAATTTAAGAAAACCTGACGTAAAGGTTCATATTTATCTGATTGCTGCTGCCATAGAGTACGAAAAGAGCAATCCCGCCCTGGGCAGATCATATCGCCAGAAATATCCACTAAAGGCTTGAGCACAAAGGGATATTTCAGAATATCGTCATTTGGCACTTTGACCGTATCGGTGTCGATCTGCTGGTCGCCGTACAATAATTGATCTAGATCCAAGGTCCGCGGGACAAACTGATTAGCACTGGTTCGACGGCGGCCATGGGCCGCCTCAAGCGCCCGTAGATAGGCAAAAACCTCATCCGGCTGCAAATCCGTATCAAAGGCGACCACTAAGTTATAAAAGCTATCGCCAACAAAACCGACTGCCTCGGTCTCATATACTGGTGAGGCCTGTAAGTTGTCAAAGCGCTCACTTAATTCAAACAAGACCTGATTAATGTGTAGATGCTTATCAACATTGCTACCTACACCAACAAATACCCGAGTCATGAGGGCTTCTGGCCGCGCTCAATAACGACACCAACAGCGGCTGAACCACGAACAGCCCCCGGTTTAGCGATTGATAGACGTAACCAGGGAATGTTGAATTCGGTCATTAGCGTTTTCGCAATTAACTCGATTAGGAGCTCGACCAATTGCGGCTGACTTTCCTCAACCAAAACACGAATACGCTGTGATACGGCCTTATAGTCGAGTGTATCTTCGATGGCATCACTTGCTGCAGCAGCACTAATATCAGTGCCCATCTCTAAATCGATACTGATGCGTTGGCGAATTTGTCGCTCCCAACCAAAAACACCGATCACTGCGTCAATATTGAGTTCTTTTATAAAAATTATGTCCATTTTTCTTATTCTTCTTATGTTCTCTTGATGTTCACTTAATAGTGCCACTTTACAGGCTGTTTTGTTGCTAAAATGTTGTCTCGGCGAAAGCTTTCTGCTAACGTACGCCGCCCTAACAGAATAATACTGAACTGATTTAAACCAATATGTCTAGAGTCTGCCAAGTAACAGGTAAAAGACCTGTAGCGGGAAACAATGTTTCTCACGCTCATAATAAGACGCGTCGCTGGTTCTTACCGAATCTACATTCTCACCGTTTTTGGGTGGAGAGTGAAAAGCGCTGGGTCAAACTACGTGTATCCACAAAAGGGATGCGTATTATCGATAAAAAAGGCATCGACACGATTCTTGCGGAAATCCGCGGTCGTGGCGAAGCAGTTTAAGCAAGGATTAAACAATGCGCGATAAAATCAAACTAGTCTCTAGTGCCGGTACTGGTCATTTCTACACTACGACCAAGAACAAGCGCACCATGCCAGACAAATTAGAGATGAAAAAATTTGATCCGGTTATACGTCAGCACGTGATGTACAAAGAAGCAAAGATCAAGTAATCGGCTTACTTCGCGTAGTTATACACAGGCTGCAATCGGTAGCCCTTTAGTGACTGCGCGAAATCTTGCAATATCTCTATCCCGGTCTGTTCGGCCATTTGGCACCACTCCGCCAAAGCATGTAATAATCCCTCATTATTCTGGTAACGTTGTCGCCATAATTGCTTCAGTTGCTGCTGATATTCATAGACCACGCGTAACTGTTCGCTAGTAGCTAATACCTCATTCAGCTCATTTAACTTGGCATGACTAACGTGAGCAGGCTCAAGAATTAAGGTCTTTTTAATTCGATGAAGTGCACGTTTATAGACACGATCAGCCAGCCCCATCTCCTTGTGCAATACTGGTAGCGTAACCTTCTGCGCATAATCTGCCATTAAATGAAGCCGACTCGACACTATCGCGCTGACCGCTTCCAGATCTAAGGCAACAGAGTGACCATCACTTAGCAACGGACGGGGTGCTACCTTTCGAACCGAAGCCAAACCAAGATTTTTCAGTATCCAGATATAACCCCAACCAAGATCAAACTCCCACTTGCGGATCGAAAACTTAGCTGAGCTCGGGTAGGCATGGTGATTGTTATGTAACTCTTCACCACCCACGATAAAGGCAACATTCACAAGATTGGTTGCTGCATCATCGGTCTCAAAATTACGATAGCCCCAATAGTGCCCGGCACCATTGATGAAACCGGCAGCAAAGATCGGAATCCATATCATCTGGATCGCCCAATAAGTCAGTCCCAAGGAACCAAATAGCGCGATAAATGCGATCAACAAAATAATGATGCCTACATTGGGATAGCGCGAGTAAACATTACGTTCAATAAAATCAGATGGCGCGCCATGCCCATATTCACGGCTAATCTCAGGGTCGCGTGCAGCACGCGCATAAAGTTCTGCACCCTGCGTCATCACCTGCCAGATACCATACACTTGAGGGCTATGCGGATCTTCAGCCGTTTCAGTTTTAGCATGATGCTTTCGGTGCACTGCCACCCATTGCCGGGTCACCATAGCGGTAGTCAGCCACAACCATAGACGGAAAACATGGCTGACCAGAGGATGCAAATCGATCGCACGGTGTGCCTGACAACGATGCAGATAAAGGGTCACTGCAACAATCGTGAGATGAGTGCTGGCGAGCACAAATAAGCATTCTTGCCACAGGGTCCACTCGAGTAATCCGTCTACGATCTGCATTTAAAAATCCATTCTAATCAGAGCACTGATGATACGTAGGCAAGACAGCCCTCGCAAGCGAGCAACCAGTGCAAGCTAGGATTGGTCAAGCAAATATATTAATTTCGGTGTATAAATATGAATTTGGACAAGGGTTATCTCAGCACCTGAAAATGATACTATCAGCATGCTGTCAACATGGCTTCGCTAGCCTGTCAGACAGGTGCAACAAGAAAACCTAGGATCAGGCATGCAACGGCACATTCAGCCCAATCATATTAACGTAGACACCAGACTACAGCTCAGCACCAGCGGTAGTGATGAGCAGCCCAGCTTGCGATTATGCTATGGCAACCAACCCTCTACTAGCAATGCGTTATCAATCCCCTTGCTCAGCCTGCCAGCAGGTAATTTCTGCGATCAATGGCAGGGGTTAGTGCCTTTGTCGCTTGAAAAAACAGCCTCCGTATTCCACAACGACGATTACCTGCTGGCGATTATATCCAACACTGATCTACCGACAGATGACATGCGCGCTGCAAGCTATACAGGCTATGCCAGCATCTTCAAACTGATGGAGAAACACGGCTATCGACAGCTGCTACGCACCTGGAACTACTTTCCAAATATCACCACAGGTGATCAACCAGATGCCTACCAGCAATTTTGCTCAGGTCGAAACCAGGCTTATCAAGAATATGTCAGCAACTGCAGTGCGTCCGAGTACCCAGCCGCAACCGTTATAGGCCATCATGCAACCGGCTTTCAGCTCTATTTTATAGCCGCTAAACAAGCTGGTATCAGTATCGAGAATCCACGCCAAGTCAGCGCCTTTAATTATCCAGCTAGCTACAGCAAGGACGCGCCTCTATTCGCGCGAGCGCTATTGCATAAAAATGCAGTGCAACAGATTTTATTCATCTCGGGCACGGCAAGTATTACTGGTCATGAAACACGCCATCCAGAACAAGCCTTAGCCCAACTGCAAGAATGTCTATGCAATGTTGAGCAGCTTTTAATAAATGCTACGCACTCTGGTTTTCCAGAGACCTGCTTAGAAAACATGACGCAACTCAAGGTCTATATCAAACACGCTGAAGACTATCTTGAGTTGCGAGCAGCACTGGCCACTCGTTTAGGCTCACTCGAGCATGTTCAATTCTTTCACGCAGACATGTGTCGCCGCGACCTGCTGGTAGAAATTGAAGCTCTAACCATACAGCCTGCAGACACAACTTAAGCGATGCCAGAACTGCCTGAAGTCGAAACCACCAAACGTGGCATAGAGCGTTATGTTACCGATGCCACCATCCTTAGCGCGATTGCCCATAGCCCTAAACTACGCTGGCCAATTCCTCAGAACTTAAACGAAGTGCTGGCAGGCCAACAAATTGAATCTGTCAGCCGACGGGCCAAATATCTTTTATTCCATACCGCCAAAGGCTGCTTAATTATCCATCTCGGCATGTCAGGCAGTCTGCGCATTGCACCATCAAACAGCAACCCCAAACCACATGATCGTTTTGAGCTTATCCTGAGTAGTGGCATTTTGCGCCTACGCGACCCACGAAAATTTGGCGCCGTACTTTGGACAGAACAAGCGGTTGAGCAACATCGTTTGATTGCACCTTTAGGCCCTGAACCATTCACATCAGAGTTTAACGCTGATTATTTATTCCAGCGCTCACGCAACCGCACCTGCAGTATTAAAGAATTTATTATGAATGCCCACATCGTAGTTGGCGTTGGCAATATCTATGCTGCTGAATCTTTATTCGCCGCTGGCATTCATCCCAAACGCGCTGCTGGCCGTGTTTCAAAAAAACGTTACGCTGACTTAATACGGCATATTCAACGCATTCTAACGACAGCAATAGCACAAGGCGGCACCAGCCTACGTGATTTTGTTAATGAAGAAGGCAAGCCGGGTTACTTTAGCCAGGAACTGCAGGTATACGGCAGAGCAGGCGAAGCCTGTCTAAAGTGCCAGAGCATGCTATTGAATCTACGTATCAGTCAACGTAGTAGCGCTTACTGTCCTAACTGCCAACACTAAGCAAGCGATTAATAATCAATCGAACACTAAAGCAGACCCGTGACCTCTGGGATCAGCCGCCGCCTTTACCTCGCCATTGGCCAGCAATAATTCAATGGCATGCATATCACCATAGCGACGTTTCAACTCGTTTAGCTTGTGCCCTTTCATCACCAATTTATTTTTTTCAGCCAGGCTAAGTGCTCCCAATTCAAATTGAATCTCATCAGGTAAATATTGATGGTGAAAACGACGTGCAGCAACGATATCTTCAACCGGCAAACCCTGCGCAAAACGTAATACCGCTAGCGTTAGCATACTGATAATGCGACTACCACCTGGTGTTCCCATAATCAGCAGTCGGTTTTGATCACGCACAAATAAAGGCGTCATACTTGAGAGCATGCGCTTACCCGGTTGAATCTCATTAGCAACACCACCAACCAAGCCCCAGACGTTCGCTTGATTTGGCGCCAATGCAAAATCATCCATCTCATCGTTTAGTAAAACACCTGTCCCTTCAGCAACAAAGCCACTACCGAACGGATAATTAATCGACAGAGTAGCCGCCACATAGTTACCCTCACGATCTATAATTGAAAAATGTGTGGTGTCTTCACCCTTACTGACTGGAGGCGCTGCCAAGTCACTACTTAAGCTAGCGCGCTCTGGATTGAAATCTGAAAACTTTGTTTTCGCATAATCAGGATCTAGCAGCAGCTTCAATGGCACTTGACTGAAAGCGGGGTCACCCATATAAATTGCTCGATCACGATAGGCACGACGCATCACCTCAATTACGAGGTGCATACTGTCAGCATCGTCCATTAAAGGTACAGCCCTTTGTTCTAGCATTGCCAATACTTGCGACATCACTAGACCACCCGAAGTGGGTAAAGGTGGCAGTACTAATTGTAAGTTTTTATATCGAGTCTGCAGCGGCTGACGTATTAATGCTTGGTATTGACTTAGATCATCGAGCTGCCAAATGCCACCAGCTGCTTTCACAGCAGCTACCATTCGCCGTGCTGTTTCACCGCGATAAAAATCATCGGCACCTGTAGTAGCGATACGGCTGAGCGTGGCTGCTAGATCATGCTGCAAGACCTTGGTTTGACCTGCTGATTCATTCAGTACAAAAATACTCGCCGCAGACGGGTTCAAGACCTCTCGTCTCATCGCGAGGTACTTACGATAGCGCGAATGAGGTACAAATCCCTCTTTAGCCAAAGCGATCGCTGGCAGCACTAACTGCCGCCAGGGCAAACGGCCGTAACGCTGGCTAATTAATTCTAGAGCAGCAAGCATGCCAGGTATGCCAGCAGCACGTGGACCATTGACTGAGTCTTTACTGATGCTGCCATCACTGTTGCGATAGAGATCTCGATGCGCTGCTAGTGGAGCCACTTCACGACCATCGACCATGACATCCTGCTGATCTTGCGCGCTGTGTAACAACCAGAAACCACCGCCACCTAACCCGCTGCCATAAGGCTCGACGACGGCTAAGGCAAGACTGACAGCAACCGCAGCATCAAAGGCATTACCACCTGCAGCAATAACCTCCCTGCCTACTTTGCTAGCAAGTGGGTGCGCCGTCACTACGGCTGCTTTTATTGCTCTAGTCTGAATAGGCTCAACGGCTTGCACTTCAACCGCGACAAATAAAACTAAAACAAACAGGATGCGTTTTAACATTAACTTAAGTTGCCTGCGGCTTTCATTAATAGCTGATATTTTTCAGTCAGCTGCTGTCGTGATTCAGCTCGCGTGGCATCCAGCAAGATACAATCAACAGGGCAGACCTCAACACATTGTGGAACATCAAAGTGGCCAACACATTCTGTGCATTTATGAAAATGGATCTGATAAATTTCTTCACCCTCAAAGATTGCATCATTAGGACACTCGGGCTCACAAACATCACAGTTAATACACTCGTCGGTAATATATAAAGCCATAGTGAGTGCGTTTTAAAAGCTACGACCTGCGTTGCTTGGCCAAGGCTTCAGCAACGACTGGGTGAACAAAAGGTGAGACATCACCACCAAGAAATGCAACTTCACGCACCAAGCTAGAAGAGACAAAAGAAAATTCATCAGCTGGGGTCAGAAACAATGATTCCAACTGACTGTCAAGTTGGCGATTCATACTGGCTAGTTGAAATTCATATTCAAAATCAGAGACCGCTCGCAAGCCACGCAGGATGGCTACTGCATCCTGTTGTTTTGCAAAGTCGACTAATAAACCTGAAAAGCCACAGACATTGACTTGTGGCATGTCATGAAATACTGCCTGCGCCAAACTCACCCGTTGCGCCAAATCAAACACTGGTTGCTTACTAGGGCTAGCCGCTATACCCAACACTATGCGGTCAAACACTTTCAGCGCGCGCCGCACCAAGTCACTATGGCCATGGGTAATCGGATCAAACGTACCGGGATAGATCGCTATTTTAGGCATATGCTGTCGCCTCAAGGCGCCTGTTCTTATTGCTGGATTAAACCGTATTCTACTTGACCCGCCTTAGCCTGTCGCCACCACTGCCAAGGCTGTGCTAAGGACTCAGGCAAGCCATTGCGTTCGGCTTCCAAATAGATCATGCCATCACTGTTAATAATACCGGCTGCTAAGACTGCATCCAGCACTTCATTCAGAGCGAAATGTTGAAATGGCGGATCTAGAAATATTAGGTCATATTGCTGCTCGCAGGTCTTAATGAAACTTAGCGCATCGGCTTGAATGACCTCTGTCTGTGTTGCTGCCAACGTCGATACTTGCTGCCGCAGACTATTGGCAATCATTGCTTCCTTTTCAACCAACGTGACCTTACTTGCACCACGTGACGCTGCCTCTATACCTAAGGCACCACTACCAGAAAAAAGATCCAAGCAACTGCGGCCATGAATATCAAACTGCAACCAATTAAACAGCGTTTCACGCACTCGGTTGGCGGTAGGTCGCAATCCATCAGCTTCTGCCACTGGCAACAAACGACCGCGCCATTGGCCTCCGATAACGCGAACCTTCTGCGGTGCCTTGCTTAAGTTTTTCTGCTTATTTTGCGGCTGCTTCATTACCAACAACAACCGTTACTAAAGAATCTAAGTCTAGCTGTTTACGAAATGCCTGCCGCACATCATCAACACTTACGGCCTCAATCTTTGCGCTAAAGTCGGCCAAATAACTGAGCGGGAGTTGGTAGTATCCAATCATAGAAAGATAACCTAAGACATCTCGATTACTATCAATACGCAATGGGAAGCCACTAATGATATTGCGTTTACTTAGCTCTAACTCTTCTTCAGTTGGGCCTTCTGCTTGATACTTAGTCAAGACATCAAGACAGACCTGCAGCGCCTGCTGCGCTTGATCAGCGCGTGTTTGCAAGCCAATCATAAAGGGACCTGGCTGCTGCAAAGGCATGAAATAACTATAGACGCTGTAGGACAAACCGCGCTTACTGCGAACTTCTTCTACTAAGCGTGATGTAAAGCCACCACCCCCTAAAACGTGATTACCTACATATAAAGAGAAATAATCCGGATCACCACGCGCAACACCCAGCTGACCTATACGAACATGGGCTTGCTGAGAAGGAAAAACAATATGCGCTTGTTGTACTTTTGGTTTGGCTAGAGCCTCAGCTTTCGGCGTACTCTGACCGCGAGCTAAGCCCTGGCTAATATCTGCCGCCAATTGTTCCGCTTGGGCTCGACTCAGATCGCCTACTATAGCAATCACTGCTGTATTTGCTATCAAGTATTGCTGATAAAAATTTTCTATATCAGCACGTTGAATAGCCTGCACTGACTGCACTGTGCCTTGACTTGGCTGCGCATAGGGGTGGTCCGTGTAGAGCGCACTATAAAAAGCTTCACTAATAACGTTAGCTGGGCTTTGCTGACCATCTTGAATCGCAATAAGTAAGCGATTCTTTTCGCGCTCAAAATCACGCTGTGGGAAAATCGGCTCAGCGATTACTGCAAGCAGAGTATCCAGCGCAGAGGCAAGCAAAGTTTTATCTGACAAACTCCGCAGCGTAATCGTCGAACGATCAAGACTAACACTGGCACCATACTGCGCACCGACGTCTTCAAAACGGGCCGCTATGACATCAGCATCGATATCAACCGTGCCTTTATCCAATAGCCTGTGAGTGAGCATCGCCAAGCCTGGCAAGGTGCCATCACGTTCACTACCTGCATCCAGAGTAATGGCGACGTCGACCATAGCCAGCTCATGGGAGGCTGCAAAATAAACGCGCGCACCATCGGCTGTCGTCCATGACTCAATCTCCGGCAAGGCCGATGCGCTCTGCCATAAGATTAATGTGACCGTTAAAACGGTTAGCCATGCTTTCATTTTACTACTCCTATTAACCATCACTTAGCGCTCATTCTCAGCGAGCTCTGGCTGCTCACTGACTGGAATTAGTACAGCAATAGTTTGGCTGTCTTCTATTAGATATTTACGTGCCACCGCACGCACTGCCTCGGCATCCACCTTATTAATCTCACTACTGTATTGCTGCATGCTCTGCCAGCCCAAACCCACCGTTTCTAATGACCCTAGGACATAGGCCTGACGTTGAACTGAATCCAACTGGTAAGTTTCATTTGCAACCACTTGTGCCTTCACTCGTTGTAATTCTGCTGCAGTCACCAATTCATTTTTCAATTCCTCTATTTGCGCTTCGATAGCTGCTTGCAGCTGATCAACACTCACTCCTGAACGCGGTGTGCCATCAAATAGAAATAGCGAGTCTTGTGCGGAATACAAGTTGTAGCCTGCACCGGCACCTGCGGCAATCTCTTGCCCACGCACTAAATTTTTACTCAAGCGCGAACTACGACCACCGTCTAAAATCCCAGCCAAGACGGTTAAAGCATAAGCTTCAGATCGATCCTCAATGGTGTTTAATACCGGCACCTTATAGCCCATTAATAAGTATGACAGCTTAGCTATCGCCTTAATTTCAACCCGACGCTGACCAACCTGCGGCGCTTCAATTCGTGGTTTATGATAATTGAACTCACGCGCAGGTAACTGACCATAGTATTGTTCTGCCAAACTAAAGACCTGTTTTGGATCGACATCACCTACAACCACCAAGGTGGCGTTATTCGGTGCGTAGTAGCGTTCGTACCAGAGGCGTAAGTCCTCAACCTGCATATTGTCTAAATCATTCATCCACCCCACTATTGGATTGTGGTAGGCACTGCTATTAAAAGCGGTCGCCATGAATTGTTCATAGGTCAATGCATTAGGATTATCTTCGGTACGCAGACGGCGTTCTTCTTTAACGACTTCAATTTCTTTTGCAAACTCGGCCGCATCCAATGTTAAATGCGCCATCCGATCAGATTCCAATTGAAAGCTAGTTTCTAAATGCGACACCGCCATGAGCTGAAAGTAAGCGGTATAGTCTTTCCCGGTGAAGGCGTTATCGCGTGCGCCAACGCTAGCTAAAATTTGTGAGAACTGGCCTGCAGGATAGCTTGGAGTACCCTTGAACATCATATGCTCAAGAATGTGCGAGACTCCGGTGATGCCACCATATTCTTGTGCTGAGCCTACTTTATACCAAACCTGTGAAGTCACCACTGGCGCCCGATGATCCTCCTTCACGACCACCTTCAGGCCATTATCCAAGGTATGAATGGAGACTTGCGCCGCCACATTGGCGATCGACAAAACAGCAATCAAAGCAACATTTGCTGCTACAATAAATTTCATCATTACACTGTACCTAATGAGATCATTTTTAGTGAGGGTGAACGTAGGTAGACCACACGCTGGCAGCCAAGTTCGCATATAAGAATAGCATTATCAAACCGTCCTACCAGTAACTGTATATGACCGATCGTAGCTTATTTAACCGATTAAAATCAGGCCTCGCCAAAACGCGTGATCTATTAAGCCCTAGCCTCTCCACTCAGAAGGCTGCTGAGCTAGAGCTCAGTGACGAACTACTGGAAGGCTTTGAAGAAAGATTGTTAATGAGTGATGTCAGCCTAGAGCTTGTACAAACTTTACTCAATCAGCTCAAATTAGACGTTACCCAAGCAAAACGTGAACGTTTGCCAACAACCGTCTCAGCCCTATTCAAACAGCGAATCGTCAATTTACTAGAACCTTGCAATCAAGCCATAATACTTGGCGACAATAAGCCTTTTGCGATCTTAGTGGTAGGCGTCAACGGCGCCGGTAAAACCACTACTATTGGCAAATTAGCCAGACGCCTCAAACGTAATCGCAAACAAGTGCTGCTAGCAGCAGGCGATACCTTTCGCGCGGCTGCGGTTGAGCAGTTAGTCACTTGGGGCGAACGCAATGATGTTCCGGTTGTAGCACAAGCGACTGGAGCCGATAGCGCCGCGGTTATATTTGATGCCTTAGAATCAGCCAAAGCGCGCAATATTGATGTCTTGATTGCTGATACAGCAGGCCGATTACACACACAAAATGACCTTATGACCGAGTTACAGAAGGTCAAGCGTGTGATGCAAAAGGTGGATCCTGCCGCGCCTCATGAAACGCTATTGGTGCTCGACGCAAGCATGGGGCAGAATGCTTTAAGGCAGGCTCAAGAATTTCACCAAAGCATGCAATTGACCGGGCTCTGCATTACAAAACTAGACGGTACCGCTAAGGGTGGGGTGGTGTTATCGATTGCTGACCAGCTCGGACTACCTATACGCTATATCGGTGTTGGTGAGGCGATCGAGGACCTGCAGGTTTTTGATGCGGTACAGTTTGCCGACGCCCTATTAGGGCTTGAGCCGGAAGTTTAAATCGCGGCACATATTTCAGACTTAAGGTTAACGCTATGATCCGGATGCAAAATGTGGCCAAGCGCTATGCGCAAACCGGTGAAGTATTGTCACAGCTTAACCTTGAGCTGGATGCTGGTGAGTTTGCCTTTCTTACAGGCGCCTCCGGGGCTGGCAAAAGCACCTTACTTAAATTGATCGCCCTGATCGAAGCACCAAGTCGTGGCAGTATTTATCTGAATGAGCGCAATGTAACCCATGCCAAGCGTTCCCAAATCGCTAAAATTCGCAGTCGGATGGGCTTAATCTTTCAAGACCATCGTTTACTGCAAGATCGCAATGTATTCGAAAATGTTGCCCTACCGTTGCGTATTTCTGGTTATAGCCAACGCGAGATACCGCGCAGGGTACGTGCTGCATTAGATAAAGTCGGCCTACTACGTAAAGAAAAATCCGAACCTATTGCACTCTCAGGTGGGGAACAGCAACGCGTCGGTATTGCGCGCGCCATTGTCCATAAACCGCGCCTATTACTAGCCGATGAACCTACGGGTAACCTTGATCCAGCCTTATCGCTAGAAATTTTCCAGCTGCTGGCGCAGTTTCAACAAGTCGGTGTCACTGTCTTGGTCGCTAGCCACGATCTCAATCTGATTGCACAAATGGATAAGCGAGTGATTCGACTTGAACATGGCCGTGCATTAACCGGCTTAGGAGGCTATTGAGCGATGTTTTCTAAAGCTTTAGCGATCCTTATCAACTGGTTTCAAAACCACCTATTGTGCGCAAAACAGAGCTTAAACAAACTACTATCAACACCTATTGGCTCGAGCATTACAATCAGTATGACAGCGCTCGCATTTGCCATTCCATTAGCCATCTTTCAGCTTTCACAGGGTAGTGCTGCCGCCTTAAACTCAATGCAAGAGAGCAAACAGATCACCTTATTCCTCGCTGACGATGTCGATTATGCCGGCGCCGTAAAATTGGCTAAAGCATTAAGACAAGATCCATACTTCAGCTCAGTCGAGCTCATTGACCGGCAACAGGCTTTGGACGATTTTGCTGAGCGCAGCCAATTGGAGGGATTAATCCAAAACCTGCCGCGGAACCCATTGCCTCATTTGTTATTGCTTATGCCACAAGAACAAAATCATAGCCTGGAACAACTTGAACAACTGCAACAACACTTAGAATCTCTCAATGAGGTCGCCTATTTTCAATTGGACACCCTTTGGCTACAACGACTACAAGCCTGGCAAGATTTAGCCAATCGCAGTCTAACTATTGTCACCGCCTTATTGTTGCTAGGTGCCTGCCTAATCCTGATCAATGTTATCCGCTGGGAACTAGCGAGCCGACGCGACGAGATCGACATCATGTACCTAGTCGGTGCAAATGACCGTTATATCCGACGACCCTTCATGTACAGCGGACTTTGGCTTGGACTCGCTTCTGGTATCTTGGCATTGGTCCTAGTTCTGCTCGCAATTGCCCTAATACACCCTAGCCTAGAGGGTATTGATGCCTTATATGGCAGTGATATAGCGACAAAAAGCCTATTAGAGTGGGAAACCTGCCTTACTGTTTTAGGCTTGAGTGCATTAATTGGCGTCTTCAGTGCAAGCATAGGCGCTAATAGCAGACTTCAAATTAGATAGCATGCAGGCAATGTACAAGATAAAACCTCCGAAATCTTGGACAAAACCAATACAAGCGGCCTATTTTGACATTAGCACTCTCTTTTTCAGAGTGCTAAAATAAATAATTAATTAATTTTAAACCTGCAACACCTATGAGTACTGAGCTACGCCTTAACAGCCCGCAAGATTTAGTGGTCAGCACCGGCAGTCTGGATGCTTACATCCAGGCTGCCTATCAGCTGCCGATCCTGTCGGCGGAAGAAGAAAATGCACTCGCGGTTCGCCTACATGATCATGGCGACCTCGAAGCGGCACGCCTGCTCATTACCCACCATCTGCGATTCGTCGTAAAAATTGCACGCGGCTACAATGGTTATGGCCTCCAACTGGCAGATTTGATCCAAGAAGGGAATATCGGCCTAATGAAGGCGGTTAAACGTTTTAATCCTGACGCCAACGTTCGCCTAGTATCATTTGCCGTACACTGGATCCGTGCCGAAATGCATGAGTTCATTTTACGCAACTGGCGCATTGTGAAGGTTGCAACCACTAAAGCCCAACGTAAGTTATTCTTTAATCTGCGTGGCAAGAAAAAGCGCTTGGGTTGGCTTAATCAAGCAGAGGTTGAAGCGGTAGCAAAAGATCTAGGGGTGACTAGTAAAGATGTCCTTGAGATGGAGTCTCGTCTCAGTGGTCACGATATGGGCTTTGATTATGGTGATAATGATGAGGACTCAAGTTCTCCCGCACATTATTTGGAACACGACGGCTTAGATCCATCCGCTACCCTAGAAGCCGCTGACTTTTCTAACTATCAACTGGAAAAACTTAACTCGGCTATGACCGCGTTGGATGGACGCAGCAAAGCGATTATTCAAGCCCGCTGGCTGACCGAAACAAAAAGCACACTGCATGAACTTGCTGCTGAGTTTGGTGTCTCCGCTGAGCGTATCCGCCAGCTTGAAAATAACGCGATAAAGAAATTACAACATTGTTTCGTAGGCTAAGCAGCTAACAGTAGCAATCCAATAGTCTCAATAACCACCAAGCAACCTAAGCCAGCTCCAGCTTTACTACCTTAAATCCAATAGCATAGGCAGATAGCGGTCAAACAACAGCAGCGCGAACAAAACCATCAAATAGACAATCGAATAGACAAAGGTAGCCATCGCCTTCGCTCGACTCTTAGTCAACTGCAGACTGATTGCGTAGTATAAGAAACCCACATTCAGTAATATCGCACCAATCAGATAGACCAGCCCTGACATCCCTGTGAAATAAGGGAAAATAGTGATCAAGGACATCAACACGGTATACAAAGTAATGTGTAAACGCGTGTAATCCTCGCCATGCGTCACCGGCAACATTGGAATATCGACCTTCGCATATTCCTCTTTCCGATAAATCGCCAATGCCCAGAAATGAGGCGGTGTCCAAGTAAAGATAATCAGAAATAACAACAATCCATCGGCCTCAACTTGGCCTGTCACAGCAGTCCAGCCAAGCAATGGCGGAGTGGCACCAGCCGCACCACCAATCACAATGTTCTGTGGCGTCGCCCGCTTCAGATACATCGTGTAGATAACAGCATAGCCCACTAAAGAGGCAAAGGTGAGAACTGCTGTCAGCAAATTGATCTTGAGAATCAATAACAACATCCCGAGGGCGCCAATTACTAACGCAAACATCAAGACTTGAGTCTTATCTAAGGAGCCACTAGGCAGGGGGCGCAGCTTAGTCCGGTCCATAGCGGCATCGATGCGACTATCAGCGACATGATTAATCGCTGCTGCTGAACTCGCTACCAAGCCGATACCAACTAACGCATAGAGCATTTGAGTCAGCGTAACAGCACCAGGGGCCGCCATTAACATGCCAACGATCACGGTAAATAGCATCAACGCGATAACTTTCGGCTTACATAGCTCTACATAATCACGCCATTGCGCGATTACACCAGTTTTTTGAACCGGGCTCTTCCCAGAAGTAGTTTGCACAGACATTATCGACCTTGCTTATAGATAGCGGCCAGATTTTAACATATAGGTGCTACTGAGAATGCTGAACAGAAGTAATAGAGCGACTCCGTTGTGCGCTACTGCAATAGGCAGTGGCAAATGACCCACAACATTGAGAATACCTAACGTAATTTGTAGGAATAAAAACCCAACAATGAGCAGACTCACCCTTCTTAACGGGGCCACGTCGACTGCAGCACGAAATAGTCGCCAAGCATAAAATAGGATCAGGGCGCTCACGACTAAGGCACCAGCACGATGCACCATATGGATAGCAACCCGCGCCGGGTGATCTAACACGCCGAACTCATAGTCGACGCCAAGCCCACGCCACATCACAAAGCCATTCTTTAAGTCCATATCCTGCGGCCACAGTGAACCATGGCAAGTTGGAAAATCAGTACACGCTAAGGCAGCATAATTGGAGCTTACCCAGCCACCAAGCGCAATCTGCACGATCAATGCACAAAGTACGATAATCGAGAAATTGCCGAGAGCTGGCGGTATCCGATGGAGGAATTGATGCTGGTTAGATAAACTCCGCAACCATTGCCAACCGAGCAAATTAAATAGGGTAAAGCCACCCAGCAAGTGACACATGACAACTAACGGCTTTAACTGCCAAGTTACTGTCCACATACCCAAAACGGCCTGAAAACTCAGTGCCAATGCGAGAACCACCCCGAAGCCTACCTGACGATTCCCTTCTTTATCACCGCGAATCAACCAAGCCGCAATGAAAAACACCAGAAGACCTAGGACACCGGCAAGGTATCTATGAATCATCTCTTTCCAAGCTTTCCCAATTTCAACCGCGCGATCATAGTTTTCATTTGCCGCCTCAATTGCGGGTGCTGTATCCGGCACGCCGACAAGCATGCCATAACAACCCGGCCAATCTGGGCAGCCAAGGCCCGCATCCGACAGCCGGACAAACGCACCTAGCACAATAACGCAGAAAGCAAGTACACCACTAACGGTAACAACGCGATTGAAAGCTTTATTCATGATCTAACCTATATTCGATAACTTGAGTAATTTTTTAACATCTTTCAGCATCCCTTTTGAGGTCGCTTGATCATCGTAACGCATCATAATGTTGCCATTGGGATCGACCAATAAGACATCACCAACATGCAATAATTGATCTCTCATTCCAGGATTCTCGAGATTGATGTTCTGTAATTGGCCCTGGTGAAGTTTAGGATGCCTTTGCGCGATAGCAGGGTCGATCGATACATCATCTGCAATTGCAAGAAAATACTGTACTCGGCTTATTTCACGCCCTGTCGCCAACGCGGCTTGCCGAATCTTAAATAGAGCAGTCTCACAAATAAGGTCGCAGTTTTTATCGATATAGATTAAATAGTTCCACTTACCCTTCATAGACTCAAGGTCGAAAACCTGTCCATCGGCGACTAACTGCAGACTACTAATCGGCTGTGCAGGATGTATTAGCTCACCATGCGCAGTGGGGCTCGAAAAGGTAAGGTGATCTCGCAATGAAAACATCGCCACCGCAATTAGCAGTGGCAAGACGAATACACCAAATAAGAAATAAGGGGTTTTACTTTTTCTAGTTTGTTCAGTCATTTTATCTTCTTTTTTCGGAACGAATACAAATACCACAAGACCGCGACCGCAGCAGCCATCGCAAACCATTGGAAGGCATACCCATAGTGTTTCATGGCAGGCATCTGGCTAATTTGCCAATCACGACGAAAACCGTCCTTAACTGCCGCCGAGAGTCGTAGAGTAAAGGGCTGCAGCTCAAGTTCCAACCTTTTGCCCAGTTCAGCGAAGTCGACAAACTGTACACGACGTGGCCAATCATAATCTTCACCTTCGGCAATCTCACCTAAGCTAAAAGCTTTAGCATAAGGGACATAAATAGTGCCAATAATCTCTTGCTCGTCGCCATCAACAGCGATAACAGGCAACTGTTCTCGACTCGCGCCCTGCGCAATCCAACCGCGATCCACCAACACCCAGGCCTGCCAGGGCTTGACATAAAATGGCGTCAAAACATTATAACCGACACGACCATCGCGGATTTGATTATCCAGCAGAAACTGGCGCGAGCTATCGTAGTGGCCAAGCATGGTCACACGCTTGTTACGCCAAGTTGTAGCCTCTTCTAGTGGCAATTGTGGCAGTCGATGCAATTGTTCTTTATTCCGAGCAACACTGTTTTCTATCTCGGCCTTAGCAAGACCACGCTGTAGCTGCCAATTCCCTAACGATAAAAATAGCCCGAGGCATAGTAGAGTGGCAATCGTCACCAGCCACTGGCTTAGCTGTACCGCATTCGTTGAACTCATGCTACAAAATCCTTAGTAGAACAATCTATTACGTGCTATTTTCCTATAAAAGGAAGCCTTCACTATGATTATTAAAGCTATTGTCATCATTCTATTCTTGTTGATTATCGCAAGTCTCGTTTCTGCACTTATGCATTTGGTAAACAACAAAGGCGATGACCGTGGCATTGTTCGTGCACTAACTGCCCGCATTGCACTATCTGTATTCGCCTTTATCTTTTTAATAATCTGCGCACAGTTGGGCTGGATAGAACCACATGGTTTAGGTGGCTAAAGCTAGAATTAGTGTTGTGGGATTGAATTGCCAGTAGAAAATTTCGCTTGATCTATCGGGTATTGCGCCCGCAGATGTCAAAGAAGTTGTGAGGTCGGCCCAATTTAATGCAAGCCAACCTCACTCATCTTTCAAATCTATACCAGGTAAACGAAAACGAAGAGCCCCAGCCATACCACATCTACAAAATGCCAATACCACGCAGCGGCTTCAAAACCAAAGTGATTATCCGAACTAAAGTGGCCCGACATGCAACGGAATAGGATCACCGCTAAAATAATTGCACCAATGGTTACATGGAAACCATGGAAACCGGTCAACATAAAGAAGGTCGTGCCATAAATACCACTGCCCATTGTTAAACCATAGTGCTCATACGCTTCTTTATACTCAAGCACTTGGCAGGCCATGAAGATCGCACCCAACACAACGGTCAAGAACAAGCCGATAATTAACTGAGCACGATGACCTGCTTTCAAAGCATGATGCGCCCACGTTAGGGTCACGCCACTGCTTAGTAGTAGAGCAGTGTTGATCGCTGGCAAGCCCCACGCACCCATCGCTTTGTAATCACCGCCGACATTACCTGGACCATTTGCCTCTGTCGGCCATGAGCTTTCAAAACCTTCGTACAGAAACATGTTAGTCATCGCACCACTACCCTCACCACTCAACCACGGTAGCGAGTAGTTACGAGCGTAAAATAGTGCACCAAAGAATGCAGCAAAGAACATTACTTCAGAAAAAATAAACCAGAACATGCCCCAACGGAATGAAACGTCAACCTGAGCGTTATACAGGCCTGCCCGGCTTTCCTTCACCACCGTCCCAAACCAACCGAAGAGCATAATGACAAGAAGGCCAAAACCGACCAGCGCCATGTTGCCACCCCAAGAGGTACCATTCAGGTAATTCGCCATACCCACCAACAAGGTGCATACCGCCACCGAGCCGAAAATAGGCCAATGGCTCCCATGTGGGACGTAATAAGAATTTTCTGCCTGTGCCATTAATCTGTCCTCATTATTTATACGCTAATACGCTGTCTAATTGATCTGCTGCGTTAGCATTTTTTGTAATATCAAAAAAGGTATACGAAAGTGTTACCAAATTCACGTCTGGCGGCAGTCGTGGGTTAAGCATAAAACTTAACGGCATATCGACTGTCTCCCCCGCAGCGATCTTCTGGTTATCAAAACAAAAACATTCCGTTTTCACCAAATACTTATTTGCGGCTATTGGAGCTACGCTCGGAACCGCTTGACCAACCATCTCTTGTGCAGCTTGATTACTGGCACGGTAAAAAGTTGTATACACCCTTCCCGGATGCACTTCCATCTGCTGCATTTGAGGTTTCACACGCCAAGACATTCCTTGGTTCATCGAAACATCAAACTGAATTGTCACCAAACGACTGGTATCTTCTTCCAGTTCTTGTGGTGACAATGCAACCGCTTCTTCATCAGTAAATCGAAGACCGGTTAAATCACAAAACACATCGTACAAAGGGACCAGCAAGTAGCCAAAACTAAACATAAAAACCGCCGCTAAAGCTAATTTAGCTGCTCCACGAGTCGTTTTTGATGCCTTATCACTCATGCCGAATACACCAAAATATAAAAGCCAATGTAGATCGCAAGTGCTACCAAGATAAGGGAAAGGACTGTAAAACGCACAGCCCTTTTTTGTTGTTGCTTAGTGTCCATTTAAGCTAAGCCCCCGACTACTTAATAGCCGGTGGGGTTGAGAAGCTATGGTATGGAGCTGGTGATGGCAGAGTCCATTCTAGACCTTCTGCATCATCCCAAACTTGGCTGGTTGCCTTGTTCCCACTACGGATGGCCTTAATCACTAGGACTAAGAACAGTAGCTGAGACAGACCAAAGCCAAAGGCACCGATAGTCGCCATCATATTGTAGTCCGAGAACTGTAATGCGTAGTCTGGGATACGTCGTGGCATACCTGCTAAACCGACGAAGTGCATCGGGAAGAAAGTCAAGTTAACGAAGATGGTAGACAGCCAAAAATGCGCCTTACCAAGACCTTCGTTATACATGTTGCCACACCATTTAGGTAACCAGTAATAAACCGCCGCGATAATTGCGAAGATTGAACCCGGAACCAATACGTAATGAAAGTGAGCGACAACGAAGTAAGTATCGTGGTACTGAAAATCAACCGGTGCTAGCGCTAACATCAAACCTGAGAAACCACCGATTGAGAACATCACAATGAACCCTAAAGCAAACAACATCGGTGTCTCGAAGGTCATTGCACCGCGCCACATAGTAGCAATCCAGTTGAAAACTTTAACGCCCGTAGGCACCGCAATCAGCATCGTCGCAAACATAAAGAACAGCTCACCCGCCAATGGCATACCCACCGTAAACATATGGTGAGCCCAAACAATGAAGGATAAAAATGCAATCGCGCCTGTCGCATACACCATTGATGCGTAACCAAACAAGGGCTTTCGTGCGAAGGTGGGAATAATACTCGATACCACACCGAATGAAGGCAGAATCAAAATATACACTTCAGGGTGTCCAAAGAACCAGAAGATATGCTGGAACATCACTGGGTCACCGCCACCGGCCGCATTAAAGAAGCTGGTGCCGAAGTATTTGTCAGTTAATAACATGGTGATACCACCGGCTAGTACTGGCATAACAGCGATCAGTAAGTAAGCAGTGATTAACCATGTCCACACGAACAAAGGCATTTTCATTAACGTCATGCCTGGCGCACGCATGTTCAATACTGTAGCCACGACATTAATGGCACCCATAATCGATGATAGACCCATGAAGTGCATAGATAAGATTACGAAGGGAAGTGCGTCACCCGTCTGTAATGTCAGTGGTGGATATAGAGTCCAACCACCGGCAGGACCACCGCCGTCCATGAATAATGTCGAAAGCATCATCGCAAAGGCAAATGGCAGAATCCAGAAACTCCAGTTATTCATCCGTGGTAGCGCCATATCTGGAGCACCGATCATCATCGGAATCAACCAGTTAGCTAAGCCTGTAAACGCAGGCATTACCACACCAAAAATCATCATGATGGCGTGCATTGTCGTCATCGAGTTAAAGAACTGCGGATCTACAAATTGTAGGCCTGGCTGGAATAATTCAGTACGAATTACCAAAGCCATAACACCGCCGATCAGGAACATGATGAATGCGAACCATAAATACAAGGTACCAATGTCCTTGTGATTAGTAGTAAACAACCACCGCTTTATTGAATAGGGACTCTCTCGATGATCATGATGATCGCCTGCAGCTACCGTACTCATTACGCTCTCCTTACAAAAATTTAAAGCAAAAACTTAACATTATGTGGCCTCAGCGCTATTGGCTAATGGCCGCGTATTCTGTGGCACTCTCTGGCTTCGCATTCGCTGCGACCCACTGCTGATACTCAGCTTCAGGCACTGCCCGTACAACCACGGGCATGAAACCATGGTGACGTCCACACAGCTCTGCACACTGACCGCGATAAATACCTGGCTCATTGACTCGCGTCCATGCTTCGTTAATGAATCCTGGTACGGCGTCTTTCTTAACCGCTAAATCCGGAACCCACCAAGCGTGAATCACATCATTCGAAGTAATCAAGAAGCGAACTTTCTTACCTACTGGCAGAACCAATTCATTATCGACTTCTAAAAGGTAGTTCTCTCCTTTCTCTTCATTATTATTAATTTGAGAGATCGAAGTCTGTAATTTACTGTGGAAATCAACACCGTCTTCTACATATTCGTAATGCCATAACCACTGGTAACCGGTGATTTTCACCGTTAGGTCGTAGTCAGTCGTATCGTACATATCGATTAAAGTCTTAGTCGCTGGAATCGATAGGGCAATTAACACGACGAAAGGAATAATAGTCCAGATCGCTTCAATGGTTGTGCTCTCATGGAAGGTGGCCGGCGTCACACCGCGTGATTTACGATGGGCGAAGATCGAATAGAACATCGCACCAAATACAACCACCGCAATAACTACACAGAGCCAAAAGGCAATCATATGCATGCCATATACTTCAGCACTGATATCAGTCACTCCGGGCGTCATGTTGATTGGCTGACCCGCAGCCAAAGCAGAGCCGCTAACGACTGAAATGAATGCTAGACCCAGCCAGGCATTCAAGCGTTTAATCGCAAACATTATTTATTCTCCGTTTAAAAATATTTCTTATGAGTACACAACATTACTGAGTGCACCTCTTATCGAGGCGGCCAATTCCAATCTCTCATCCTGCGACAAACAGGCGCCTACTTCTAATTCGTTACCCTTAGAGCGTAATACCAGCTGCCCTGGGTGTCCCGCCACACGTGACGGCTGTAAAACTATTTTTGTCCACGCCGTCTGAAACTGCGTCGTTTGTATCGCACGATCCCTACCAACGGCTACCGAAATATAATCGGCATCAATCGATATGACCTCGCGGCGCGTTGCCTTTACACAACACCAATATAAACCAGCCGTTAAGGCCGCTATTTCTAAACCAACAAACGGCAAGATCATCCACAAACCGTGCGCAGCAAAAGCCAAAGCCATGCCGAAGGACAACACCGACAGACTCACAATCAGCATTTGGTTCGCCTTCCACGACATCGAGAAATTTGGCGTCACTACAAACTGCGTATTCATCATCCCTGAATCCCTAAGTTGCCATCACAGGCTACCGATTCGTCTACTGATCTTTCGGGCCGCGACATATTAGCAACTATCCATCTCAAATGCATAATCAAATAAGTAATACTTTCAAACTGAATGATCGGCTAAAACGCCCCCCGTAAGCACTACCCAAACTGGCCAGGATGTGCAAAATTTGTACGTTTAGCGCGCAAATTCAGTGCTCTTTATCGTTCAGCGCCTGCCTGCCAGGCGAGACCGTAGATAACCTCGTAACTTGCATAATACTGCCCATCTTCAGTCTTATATCTCTCATATTCTTTCATAGCAGCCTGCAAACGCCTTGGTGTCAGCAGACCGCGCGAGCGCTCACCCAGCCGGTTAGTCGCCCCAGTATTCTTTAGATCTTGTAATAATTGTCGTGGGCTAGAATAGTCAATACGGATGACCTCGTTCTCTACCAACGGTTTAGACAATCCATTCTTTAATAATAGATCACTCACCTCTTGTCTATGCAAAAAAGGATTTACTCGCGGATATGGGTCAACTGTCGCAAAACAACTGCGTAATTCCTTCAGCGTGTTCGGCCCAAACGTCGAGAATAACAACAAACCCTTCGGACGCAATACGCGAGCACATTCAGCAAGCGCGCACTCTAAAGCGTTCAACCATTGAAATGTAGAGGCTGAAAAAACCATATCAAAGCTTGCCTTAGCAAACGGCAGAGATTCCGCATCGGCACAGACCAAATCGTCGGCTGAATGCGTTTTTCGCGCATACCGCAGCATCTCCTGTGATAAATCACAGTTGATATATTGGCTTGCTGGGTAACGTCGCAGCAAGGCATCACGCGCGATGCCGGTGCCACCACCCAAATCCATCAGGCAACTGGCTGTTAACGGCACCGCATCCAGCCGTGCTAGCAAGCGCCTGCGAATCTCTTCTTGCACCACGGCGGCGGCATCATAACTTTGTGCTGCCGCACCAAAAGAAGCCGCCACTGCCTGCTTATTCACGATATCCAAAATGGCTTTATCTCTATATTAATCGTTCTAATAACTGCTCTAACTTTCAGTCTAGGGCTGAAGAATAGCGTCTACCACCGCCTCTGGCTGCGATAAGTGGGGAACATGGCCGGCGCCTTCAATAACACTGCATTTAGTGTTGAAGTACTGCGCTAAATTTTGTCCAGCAGCCAGTGGTAAAACTGCATCATTCTGACCATGGATCACACGTACTTGTTGTTTGATCTGTTTAAGCTGAGGGCGCACATCCATACGCAACAACAACATTAGGCCGGCTTCGCATTCATCCATATCGTATTGAGAGACGTTACAAAGTTGCTGCAGGAGGCGCAAGCAGGGTTTTGCCTGTTGTTCTCCTTTTACCTGTAATGTCATAAAACGCTGCAAGGTTTTTTCAGGTGCGGCAGCAAAGCGTTGACAAAATTTGTCCAACCACATGCGATCAATGCCGTTAGCACCGCCCTCATCACAGGGAAAATAGGCCGTACTCGAAATTAAAACTAGCTGCTTTATCTTGCTTGGGAAACGCGCCGCCAAACGCAAAGCGAGTAAGCCACCTAAAGACCAGGCAATCAACGTTGTATTAGCGTCCACACGCTGCGCCAACGTATCAATATAGTGATCGACTGCCGTCATCGAGCCCAGGGCTTGGCCGGCAGCGACCCAAGGAGGTTCTATTACCTCAATCTGGTAAGCCCGCTCCAATACTGGAATAATCGGATCCCAGATAGCGGCCTGCGTACCCCAACCGCTGATTAATAATGCTTTTACTTTTTTCATCATGCCAATGGATTAACCATGTTGCCTATCGATTTCACCGTTTTATATCAGCCCTTCGCATTATTACTCCTTGCTGGCAGCTACATTATCGGCTCTATTTCTAGCGCCGTATTAGTCTCACGTAGCATGGGCTTAGCTGATCCACGAACCGTTGGCTCAGGCAATCCCGGCGCCACTAACGTCCTGCGTTCAGGCAACAAAAAAGCGGCTGCACTGACCTTAATCGGCGATTTAGCGAAAGGCCTTTTGCCACTGCTGCTGGCCAGACAACTCCCAGTGGAGAATGAATTACTCTGTGCCATGGCTTTAACTGCCATTATTGGTCACATGTACCCGTTATTCCTTAGATTTAAAGGTGGTAAAGGTGTCGCTACCACTCTCGGCGCACTGCTAGGTGTGCAACCGTTACTTGCTTTAATCTGGATACTACTGTGGCTCTCGGTTGCCAAACTAACACGCTACTCCTCGCTGGCTGCGCTGACGGCAACCCTCAGCCTACCGCTAATTGCATGGTTTGGACTACAGGACCCCAACATCACTTTACTAAGCAGCTTGATCGCGATACTGGTTAGCTGGCGCCATCGCAAAAATATCAACAACTTACTGCAAGGCAGCGAAGGACAAATCGGCAAAGGTAGCTAATTTAACGCGTATTCAACACTCATATTAGTGCAGGCTAAGTTCAGTTAACGGCCAACGTGGTCGCACACTAATCGCCAAATTGGCATCATCCTGTCCAGCCATGAGATGTTGTAACCCAGCAAAAGCAATCATCGCACCATTATCTGTACATAAACTCAAAGCAGGCAACTGTACCTCAACGCCGTCCGCTCGCAATTCCGATAAACGGCCGCGCAGCGCTTGATTAGCGCTGACGCCACCGGCAATCACCAATGTTTTCAGTCCCGTACGTTGCAATGCACGCCGACATTTTTCAAATAACGTATCGACTACCGCGGCCTGAAATGCTGCTGCAACCGCTATTTTGGCGGTTTCATCCTGAGCACTGCGCTGATAAGCCAAGAGACTGTGAGTCTTAAGCCCACTAAAACTGAAATCCAAACTATCTTTAGCCAATAATGGGCGTGGAAACGGGCTATCCGACTGTATTCCAAGCGCTTGCGCCTGTTCACTTAAGCGCTCTATTAATGGCCCTCCAGGGTAGCCCAAACCCAGCTGCTTAGCGGTTTTATCAAAGGCTTCGCCAACGGCATCATCTAGACTCTGGCCGAGAACATGATAATCAGCGATACCTCGTGCCTCGACTAACAGGGTGTGGCCACCAGAGACTAACAGACATAAAAACGGGAATTGTGGCGCCCGTCCTTGATCGATGAACGGCGCCAATAAATGGGCCTCCATGTGATGAACGGCGACGCTGGGCTTGCCTAAGGCCCAAGCTAACGACCGGCCGACCGCAGCACCCACAAATAAAGCACCAACCAAACCTGGCCCAGCGGTATAGGCGAGGGCATCAATATCGCTCAAACTAAGGTCGGCTTGACGCAGGCATTGTCGAATTAACGGCAAAATACGTTGCACATGATCACGCGAAGCTAATTCGGGTACGACTCCACCGTATTCAGCATGTGTAAGCACCTGACTATGCAAAGTTTCAGCGATAAGGCCGTTATTGTCATCGACGATGGCGATCCCGGTCTCGTCGCAAGAGGTTTCAATTCCAAGAACTTTCATGTTTTATCGATTAAATAAGGTAAAAATGATTAATAACAGTTGAAATCGAGCATAGCGTATTTATAATCCACCGTCCTATTTTCCAATTAGTAAGAGATCCGAGGATTTATGCCTGGAGTACGAGTTAAAGAAAACGAGCCGTTTGATATCGCTCTTCGACGCTTCCGTCGTTCATGTGAGAAAGCGGGCGTCCTAACTGAAGTTCGCCGTCGCGAATTTTACGAAAAGCCAACATCTGTGCGTAAACGCAAAGCCGCAGCTGCCGTAAAACGCAATCTAAAGCGTGTTTCTCGCACCGGTCTTAAGCGCAAGCGTCTTTACTAAGCCTAGCGTATTAATAAAGTGGCGAATGACGGCACGATAAAAGAAAGCTTAGTTGCGGATATGAAATCCGCGATGCGTGCCGGTGAAAAATTTCGCCTCGCAACAATCCGTCTAGCCCTGGCTGCTATCAAGCAGATCGAAGTTGACCAACGTAAAGAGCTAGATGAGACCGAAGTGCTGCAAGTACTCGATAAGATGTGCAAACAGCGCCGAGAATCCATGTCCCAATTTGAACAAGCGGGACGTACTGACTTGGTCGAGAAAGAGCAGGCCGAGCTCACCATCATCGCTGAATACCTACCACAAGCCCTGAGTGAATCCGAAGTGGAACAGTTGATCACTGCCGCTGTCACACAAACCGGTGCCAGCAGTATGCGTGAGATGGGGGCCGTCATGGCGATCCTTAAACCACAGATGCAGGGACGTGCAGATATGTCCGCTGTTAGTGCCCTAATCAAGTCCAAGCTGTCTAACTAGACAAAGTCGCAGCGGCAACTCATGATTGTGGCGCGAACCCTCTACTTAGCCCGATACCTGTTATGACTAGCCAAAAAAATGATCGCTTCCTACGCGCTTTATTACGCCAACCTGTAGACGCAACGCCTGTATGGATTATGCGCCAGGCAGGTCGTTACCTCCCTGAATACAGAGCAACTCGCGCCAAAGCTGGCAATTTCTTAACCTTATGTAAAACGCCGGAACTAGCGTGCGAAGTGACTATGCAACCATTAGATCGATTTGATCTGGATGCTGCCATTTTATTTTCTGATATTTTAACCATCCCAGACGCTATGGGCTTAGGCTTGCAGTTTGTTGAAGGTGATGGCCCCAGCTTTACCAATCCAGTGCGCACAGCGGCTGACATAAACAAGTTAGCCGTACCCGACCCAGGCGCAGAATTGCGCTATGTCACCGATGCCGTTTCTTTAATTCGCAAAGAACTCGATGATCGCGTGCCACTGATTGGTTTCTCAGGCAGCCCATGGACACTAGCCACCTATATGGTTGAAGGCAGTTCATCGAAAGAATTTAGCAAAATCAAAGCGTTGATGTACGAACAGCCAAAATTATTGGAGCAACTACTAGATACGGTCAGCGCCAGTGTTGCCAGCTACCTTAACGCACAAGTAGAGGCGGGCGCTCAGGCGTTGATGATTTTCGATACTTGGGGCGGCGTGTTGACCCCCGAATTATACCGCCGTTATTCGCTCGCATTTATGCATTCTGTGTTGGATCAACTCAAGCGCGAACATGACGGTAAAAAAATTCCAATTATCTTATTCTCAAAAGGCGCTAACCATTCACTTGCTGATATTGCTGCCACGGGTACCGACGGCATCGGTCTCGACTGGACGATTAATATTGCAGATGCTTGCGCCAGAATTGGCACAGAGGTCGCTGTCCAAGGCAATCTAGATCCAGCCGTATTATATAGCTCGCCAGAAGTCATTCGTCAGCAAGTAAAGAAAGTCCTCGATGCCTACCCGCATGAAACGGGCCATGTATTCAATTTAGGCCACGGTATTCATCCAGGTATTGAGCCAGAAAATGTAAAAGCTTTAGTTGATGCTGTGCATGAGTTTAGCCAACGCTAAACTCACCTCTCTTACTGACTTAAAGTCTCTTGCGGCGCACCATGAAACCTTTCATCGAATGCCGGCACATGGTCAATATGGAAAACCTCCAAGATACCGGCTGGATCATCCGGAGATACTAGCAAGCCGGTTTCTGGGTTAATTTTAAGTTGAATCATATCGGCCGGTAAAACCGCCTCCACCTTTTGCACGTCGCGCAGAGCAGTACGCATATAATCGATCCAGATTGGTAGGGCAGCGGCACCACCAAATTCTCTACGGCCTAATGGCTTATGTTCATCGAAACCAACCCATACAGTAGTGACCACTTGCGGATGGAAACCGGCAAACCAAGCATCACGTTGTTCGTTTGTAGTTCCTGTTTTACCTGCAATATCCTTGCGCTCTAAGACACGCGCTTTACGTCCCGTTCCACGTTCAATCACGTCACGCAGCATACTGCTGATCTGATAGACATTAGCTTCATCAACAACACGCACTGCATTATTATTTTGCACCTGCGTAAATTCAATGCCGAGCTCTTCTAGCTCTTGCTCATGCAAAGCAAGCTCGGACGCTAACCGCTGGCATTTCAAATCACAAACTCGCCGAATAACTGGACGAGATATTACTTCACCTTCTGATGATTCTATACGCTCAATAAAATATGGTTTGACGTGATAACCACCATTAGCAAAAACCGCATAACCCTCGGCCAACTGCATTGGCGTCACCGCGCCACTTCCTAAAGCCAACGTTAAATCTTTCGGCAGCGCATCGGCATCAAAACCAAATTTTGCAGCATGTTCACGCGCTAATTTTTGTCCAATGATGCGCAATAAACGAATCGAGACCATATTGCGTGACTTGATAATTGCGGTGCGCAAACGCGTTGGGCCAAAAAATTTACCCGAGTAATTTTGTGGTCGCCAGACGCTCTCAAGTTTTTTATCTTCAAATACAACTGGTGCATCATTAATCATGCTGGCCGGTGTAAACCCTGCAGACAACGCTGCAGAGTAAATAAAGGGTTTGAATGAAGATCCTGGTTGACGTTGCGCCTGGGTCGCGCGGTTGAACTTACTATGATAAAAATCATAGCCCCCGCTCAATGCAAGCACTGCACCGTCCTGTGGCCGCAAGGAAACCAAAGCACTGGAAACTTTGGGCGCTTGAGTGAGATGCCAGCCACCGGCCTGCGCTTCAACTCTAATCAACTCACCGACAGCCAATACCTCATCAACTGCTTTTGGTGCCGGCCCTTTCCTATTTTCATTAATGTACGGTTTAGCGCTCTTAACGGCGTTTAAATCTAATTCAATCTTGCCATCACGCAACAGAACCAAAGCTCGCTCAGCACTAACCTCAAGCACAATACCTGCCTGCTTCTTACGAATATCGCCTATTTTTTTCAAACGCTGAATTAACGCATCTTGATCCTGCATCTCAGCTTCATTAATAAGCTGTTCAGCACCACGATAGCCATGCCGAGTATCGTAGTCCTCTATCCCTTTTTGCACTGCTGACTGAGCCGCCTGCTGCCGCTCGACCTCTATCGTTGTGAAAACACGATAACCACTGGTATAAGCATCTTCACCATAGCGCTGATACATTTCTGCGCGGACCATTTCGCTGACATAGTTCGCATCTAATTCAATTGTTGGTCGATGGCGCTTAGCCACTACAGGCTGCGCTTTCGCGACGTCATATTCACTTTGTGAGATCATATCCAACTTCAACATCCGACCAAGCACGTAATTACGACGAATCAAGGCACGACTTGGATTGCTAATTGGATTAAAACGAGACGGCGCTTTTGGTAATCCAGCAATCATCGCTATTTGAGCTAAATTGAGGTCTTCAACATGCAGGCCATAATAAGCATTTGCAGCTGCACCAATACCATAAGCACGATGACCTAAATAAATTTTATTTAAATATAGCGCCAATATTTCTTGTTTACTCAGCGCTTCTTCGATTCGCAAAGCGAGCAAAATTTCTTTTATCTTTCGCGTATAGGTACGCTCATTGCTAAGGAAAAAGTTACGCGCTAGTTGCATCGTAATCGTACTTCCACCCTGAACCTTTTGACCCGTTAAGAGCAACTTGTAGACGGCACGCATGAGGCCTTGATAGTCAACTCCGGGGTGCTGATAAAAGCGATCATCTTCAGCCGCCAAGAATGCACTAGTCATTAATCTTGGAATTTCATCATGGCGTAATGGAAGCCGGCGTTTTTCACCGTAAATCGCCATTAACTTCCCTTCTTTGCTGAAGACGCGTAACGGTGTTTGTAATTTGATATCGCGCAGGGACTCAACAGCCGGTAGCTGCGGTGCCAATATCAGGTAGCCAACTACAAGCATAGAAAAGCCTAGCGCTGACAGTGCTATAGCTATAAAAACAAGTCGCCTTAGAAGCACTTTTGAAATAAACATAGATGTCAGGAATACTATTTAACTATGACGCGCTCAATAAACCACGGCCAAGCTACATACGCAACCTCGCGACTGCGATCAGAGGTACAAAAAAACCCAATATAGGCCTATTTTTGATTACAATTGACTACTCGCTGTACTAAAGACTGTGCTATGAATTCGCCGATCATATTAATCGGCCCCATGGGGGCTGGAAAATCTTCTATTGGAAAACGTTTAGCCAAACGTTTAGCACTGCCCTATCGTGATACCGATCAGCTGATTGAAGAGCGCACCGGTGTACCAATCTCAACCATATTTGATCTAGAAACTGAAAAAGGCTTTCGCCAACGTGAAAACAAGATTTTAGCCGAACTCTGTGATGCTGCAGCGGCAGTAATCGCAACGGGTGGTGGCATTGTCATGTTGGAAGAAAACCAAACGCTACTCAGTGCCAATAAATATGTGATTTATCTTCAAGCCTCCGTGAATTCTCAGTTCCAACGCACACGAAATGATAAAAAACGACCTTTGCTGCAAACAGAAGACCCACTCGCGCGACTGCAGCAACTTGCTGACCACCGTAATCCCATCTATCAGCGTCTTGCGAATATCACCATTAACACGGATCAACAGAGTATGATGTGCTCAGTGGATCAGATTATTCAAGAATTAGGCTTAGACTAGTCACTTCAAGCTCCATTTAAGCAAACTCCACCTAGAGTGATTCTAACGAACCGGTTAAAATACAGCTTATTTCAGAACCAACCAGTTAACACTATGCGCAGTTTAAAGGTAGAACTAGGAGACCGCTCCTATCCGATACACATTGGTGGCAATTTGCTGCAGCAAGTTGAGCTGTTGTTACCGCATTTGCATAGCGAACGGACGTTAATCATTAGCAACGAAACAATCGCACCACTTTATTTGGATACCCTGCTCGAGGCACTAGCCGACAAGCAAGTCGACAGCCTGATTTTGCCTGATGGTGAAGTACATAAAACCCTCGCCACCACCGAGCTAATCTTTAACCATCTGTTAGAAAACCGTTATTCACGTGATACCACACTGATTGCTCTTGGTGGCGGTGTTATTGGAGATATCGTCGGATTTGCTGCTGCTTGCTATCAGCGCGGCATTGAATTTATACAAATTCCAACCACTTTATTGTCACAGGTCGATAGCTCTGTTGGTGGAAAAACTGGCGTTAATCATCCCTTAGGCAAAAATATGATTGGCGCATTTTACCAACCACAATGTGTCTTAGCCTCAACCGATACACTGGCAACTTTACCGCAGCGTGAACTTAGCGCAGGCCTTGCCGAAATTATTAAGTACGGTTTGATTGCCGACGCGGCTTTCTTCAGCTGGTTAGAAGACAATATTGCGCAATTACTCACCCTAGACGAAACTGCAATCAGTTATGCCATCGAACGCTCCTGCCAATGTAAGGCAGAAGTAGTGGCTAGTGATGAACTCGAACAATCAGGTCGGCGTGCACTGTTGAATCTAGGCCACACTTTTGGCCACGCCATTGAAACCGGCATGGGCTATGGCAATTGGTTACACGGTGAAGCGGTTGGCTGCGGCATGTTGTTAGCGGCTGAATTTTCAGCCCGCTTAGGCTGGCTTAGCACTCAACAGGTAACACGTTGTCGAGCGTTAATCACGGCCGCAAAATTACCTACTGAAATCCCAGCCGAACTGGGTTGCCAACAGCTGTTAGATCTAATGGCAGTTGACAAAAAAGTTAAGCAGGGCAAATTACGCCTAGTGCTACTAAGAGACATCGGAGAAGCTATTTTAACTAGTGACTTCGACCTAGGCCTACTGCGTGAAACCTTACATGATTTTTGCCAACGGCCATAAATGACTATTACGCATGACTTAGATAAAGAACTTCGATTGCATGAGCAATCACTAGCATCTTATGCTGCACGTTCTAGTGAATCCCAAGGTCGTGCATTAGCTGAAGGTGAATGTGAAACTCGATCTGAATTTCAACGTGATCGTGACCGCGTCATCCATAGCAAAGCATTTCGGCGCTTAGAGTATAAAACCCAAGTTTTTATTAATCACGAAGGTGATTTATACCGCACTCGACTTACACACTCGATAGAAGTCGCACAGATCGCACGCTCTATTTCGCGAGCACTAAGACTTAACGAAGACCTTACCGAGGCGATCGCGTTAGCGCATGATTTAGGTCATACCGCTTTTGGTCACGCCGGCCAAGACGCCTTAAACCGATGTATGCGTGACTATGGTGGTTTCGAACACAATCTACAGTCACTTCGCGTTGTCGACACCTTAGAAGAAAAGTATGCCGACTTTGATGGCCTCAATCTAACCTTTGAAACTCGGGAAGGTATTTTGAAACATTGCTCAATCAAAAATGCACGCAACATGGGCGCCTTAGGTCAACGTTTCATCCAACGAACACAGCCTGGGCTTGAAGCTCAGTTGACCAATATCGCTGATGAGATTGCCTATAACAATCATGATGTAGATGACGGCCTGCGTTCTGGCTTGATCACTATTGAGCAACTGCGCCAAGTGGAAATATTTGAGTATCAATATCAACAAGTCGCTACACGCTACTCTAAATTACATCCAAAGCGACAGTCGAATGAAGTCATTCGACGCATCATTAATCAACTGATTAAAGATCTATTGAAAACCACCTGCTCGAACCTTACCGAAAACAATATCCGCTCGGTAGCTGATGTGAAAGCAATGAAGACACCGTTAGCAGCCTTTAGTGACGATATCAAAATCAAGAATGCAGCCTTAAAAAGTTTCTTGCATAAAAACCTCTATCAACATGAACGTGTGCAAGAGATGAGCGCCAACGCACAAAAAGTCATTACCGAATTATTCGAAACCTTTTTTGATCAACCAGATCGCTTACCAGAAAAACATCGGCAACTGGCACAGCGTATGCGTCAGCAAGCCGGTGAAAATGGCCTAGCGCGGGTAGTCGCTGATTATATTGCTGGTATGACTGATCGTTATGCCATCAGCCAACATGAACAGCTCAGAATAAATTGATATGGCACTCGTAAGCGACGTTACAAGTCGACCTCCTGATACTGAAATAGACTTGCAGCTACAGCCGGATGAGATGCAAAAGCTAGGTCTCAAGCAGCAACCCTTTTCTCCAGTTATTGACAGCAACAAACTTTTCCACGATCCGCAGATAGAAATGACTAGCAACATCTGCATCGAATATCTACAACACCCAAACCTCAGTATTTTGCTACTCGGTGAAGCCGGCTCTGGCAAAACTAGTTTACTAAGACAGATCTTGCTACGCAGTTTTCAAGATGCATCCTATTGCGTCTTACGCGCTAGCGAAAATCAAAGTTATTCAGCGATTTGTCAAAAGCTTTTGGCACGTTGGGGCAACCCTGAAACGTCAACAACTTCTGAGGCTGCACTGATAGAAGCAATCGATAACAGAGAAAACCACTCAGTTGCGGTGCTGATTGATGATGCGGATAAATTAAGCGTAGACACCTTAGTGGCCTTAATGCGTCTGAAGTCGCGGCTGCAGCATGAGCATCAAGTATCCTTTGGTTTATTGCTGGCTGGCCAAAGCTTTCTCAGGAATACACTTACTGAATGCGAAAAAATAGATGCCGACGCAAGCTCTACTTATCAAATTAACCTCAGGCCATTATCGCAAGAACAAAGTGAGCTTTACATTCAACAGCGCTTAGCCGAGCTTGTTGAGCCCGGAAGCGAACTACTGAGTACAAAAGATATTGCAGCTATTGCCAAAGCGAGCGCTGGTAACTTCAGTCAAATACAGGCATGGGTGTTGTGTGCCCTCCGGGCGCAACTAGCAGGCGAAACGTTTAAACCACAGGCAGTGTCTGGTAATCAGAAAAGCCAATCACCATTATATAAACGATGGCTCTGCTATGGATTTATTGCTGTAGTCCCCGTGTTAGCCCTACTCGCTATCATTTTTAGTCACTTTACATCGACAGCGCCAATAGAAAATGAAGTCTATGACTTAAGCTTGCCCGGCAGCGATCCAACAATCAGCCTTAAAGCCACACCAAGCACCATCAGCACAACGCTAGATTCGGTCTCGTCAACGACAGAACCATCAACCGAAGTGGTCGAAAATCCAACGCTAGACGATATCAAAACTGCTCCGGTATTAAACGGCATTGACTGGTTACGAACACTGGCGACAGAACACTACACATTACAATTGGTCGCCACCCGCAAATTAGAAAACCTGAACCTGATTAAACGCCACAAGCTCGCCCTGCCTAATGCTTATTTTGAAAAGCCGATTAACGGTGTAACCTTTTATATTTTAGTCATGGGTGATTTCAAAAGCACAGCTCAAGCAAGGCAGGCGATTGCCTCACTACCACAGGAATTGCAGGCCTTTGAGCCCTGGCCTGTCACAATCGCAAGCCTACAGAAATACATCCAATAACGGTTTCTCACCTGGATTGATTGCCATAGCAGCAAGGCTGAACCTATACTCAGCTCTCAAGCAGGCGGTTTACCTCCGCAGCAATAGCGCAAGCGATAGATAACGATGGCCGGAAAAATCCCACAAGCCTTTATTGACCAAGTTGTTCAACAGACCGATATTGTCGATCTGATCAATGGCTATGTGGAATTAAAAGCAAAAGGCCGTGAATACGGTGCTTGCTGCCCATTTCATCATGAAAAAAGCCCTTCCTTTACGGTCAGCCCAGAGAAGCAGTTCTATCATTGCTTCGGCTGTGGCGCGCATGGCACAGCCATTAGCTTTTTAATCGAACATGAAGGCTTAGAATTTATTGAGGCCATTGAACAATTAGCCGCCCGCCTCAGCTTAGAAGTCCCACGTGAACAAGGGCATGTCGAGAGCGTCAATAAATCAGCTCAATCTTATGCACTACTAGAACAGGTCAATCAGTTTTATCAAAAGCAGTTGCGACAGCACAGCGCAGCGATTGATTATCTAAAAAAAAGAGGGATCAACGGCGAGATTGCAGCGGCCTTTAACATCGGCTACGCACCGGAGGGTTTTGACACCAGCACTAAGGCCTTCCCGAAGGCGACTAACGCTGAACTAGAAGAGATTGGGCTCCTCAGCAAGAATGACCGTAACAATCTCTATGATCGCTTTCGCGATCGCATCATGTTCCCGATTCGTGACCTGCGAGGCCGCGTTATTGCCTTCGGTGGTCGTACACTGGGTGATGCCAAACCCAAATACATCAATAGCCCAGAAACACCGCTGTTCCACAAAAGCGACAATCTATATGGCTTGTATGAGGCGCGTAAGACCCTTGGCAAGCTATCACGACTCATTATTGTCGAAGGGTATATGGATGTGGTCGCTTTAACCCAACTTGGCTTCCCTGAATGCGTAGCCACCCTAGGCACAGCCACTACCAGTCAACATATACAACGTCTATTACGTTACACACCAAACCTTATCTTTTGCTTTGATGGTGATCGTGCTGGCCAGGACGCGGCGTGGAAAGCACTGCAGCAGATCTTGCCCGTCTATGCCGATAATATTGATATCCGCTTTGCTTTTATGCCTCAAGGGGAAGACCCTGACAGTTTTGTGCGTGAGCGCGGTGCTGATACCTTTGCCGCCTTTTTAAAGGAAGCCTCGACTTTATCGAGTTATTTCTTCCAGAAATTGGGAAAAGAAATAGATAACAGTAATACCGAAGGCCTAGCCAAACTCGCCAGCCTCGCCAAACCCTTGATCGCTAAAATTCCTAAGACTGTTTTCCGTGACCTGATGACGAAAGAGCTAAATGAACGGGTTGGTACCGTTGTTTCGAATACAGGCGTTATCATGCATGAACAAAACCCGGTCAGAGCCACGTCCAATGATCGAGGCCCGCGTTATACCAAGACCCGTCTTGCCATTGCATTACTGCTGCGTGATCCCAGTTTGGCCAGTAAGGCCTTAGACATTGAGCAATTAAGCCAATTACTGAGCACCCCAGGGATTGAGCTCTTAATTGAGATGCTTGAAATCCTTGAGCAACAAGCCGATTTAAATAGCATCAGCCTACTCGAGCGTTTCCGCGGCCGACCCGCCTACGAGCACTTAATGAAGCTGCTCGACTGGGATCCACCCGATATGACCAATCGAGAGGTCTCCTTCACCGACACCATGCGACAATTCGAAAAAGATATCGCACGAGCGCCTTTTGATGCTTTTATTCAGGACAACAATCCAGAAATCTAACGCTTTTAGTACCTTAGCAACAAAAGTCGCTAGCTTTTTCCCACTAAAACCGCTACCTTGGCCGGTTCGAATTTTCGATTTAAACCTGTGATGAGAGTGTTATGGATTCCGAGCAAAACCCACAAACGGCAAACCAGGAAGTTAGTCTCAAAGATCTGATTGCCAAAGGTAAAGAGCAAGGCTATTTGACCTATGCCGAGGTTAACGATCACTTGCCTGACTCCATCGTCGATCCGGAACAGATCGAAGATGTCATCAGCATGATTAACGACATGGGTATTGTCGTGCATGAAGTTGCGCCCGACGAGCAGTCACTCTTACTTTCCTCAGAAACTGCTGCCAATGATGAAGATCTTGCCGAAGAGGCCGCTGCTGCACTAGCAACAGTCGATAGCGAGTTTGGCCGCACCACTGACCCTGTACGCATGTATATGCGCGAAATGGGCACTGTTAATCTTCTCACCCGTGAAGGTGAGATTAAGATCGCGAAACGGATTGAAGAAGGCTTAGCAAAGGTTCTTTTAGCACTAGCCCATCTACCTCGTACGATTGAAACCGTTCTCCAGCTCTATCTGCGCGTCGAAAATGAAGAAATGCGCTTAACCGACTTAATTACAGGTTTCATTGACCCAGATGCGGAAGATGAAATTGCTTCACCAACCATTGTCGGGCAAGAGCCTGCTAAAAAAGAAGGTGAAGAAGAGGAGGATGAGGAAGAAGAAGAGGTAGACACTGGGCCTGATCCAGAAGAAGCTCGGCTGCACTTTGAAACCTTAGCCGCCCTCTATAAGGTAACACAATCAGCAGCGACTAAGCGCAGTGCGAAGAAGAATGCAGCAGCGCTTGAAGAACTTTCTGCTTATTTCATGCGCCTAAAATTCACTGCCAAGATCTTTGATGCGCTAGTAGCTAACCTCCGCACTACAGTCGATTCTATCCGCCTGCATGAGCGTTTAATCATGACCTTATGTGTTGAATACGCACGCATGCCAAGGAAAGAATTCATTGAAAGCTTCCAAAAGAATGTTGCCAATTTAGAATGGTTAGAAGAACTATCTAAAAATAAGAAAGCCTACGCTGAAAACCTTCCGGAAATTCAGGCTGAAGTTATCAAAGAACAGAAAAAGCTCGCCAATATTGCGAAAGAATCAAAACTTGAGATTGCCGACATCCGTGAGATCAATCGTCGCATGTCGATTGGTGAAGCACGTGCCCGTCGTGCCAAGAAAGAAATGGTTGAAGCAAACCTACGTTTAGTTATTTCAATCGCAAAGAAATACACCAATCGAGGCCTGCAATTCTTAGACTTAATTCAAGAAGGCAATATCGGCTTGATGAAGGCCGTTGATAAATTTGAATACCGCCGTGGATACAAGTTTTCAACCTATGCCACGTGGTGGATTCGCCAGGCGATTACGCGTTCGATTGCTGACCAAGCACGCACCATTCGTATCCCTGTGCACATGATCGAGACGATTAATAAGCTAAACCGTATCTCACGCCAGATGCTACAAGAGATGGGACGTGATGCGACGCCAGAAGAGCTAGCTGAGAAAATGGAAATGCCTGAAGATAAGATCCGCAAGGTGTTAAAGATTGCTAAAGAGCCGATTTCGATGGAAACACCTATCGGTGATGATGAAGATTCACATCTGGGTGACTTTATCGAAGACGCCAATATTGAATCACCGGTTGAAGCGGCGGCAGGCGTTGGCCTAAGTGAGGCCACCCGGGAAATTTTAGCCTCGTTAACGCCGCGTGAAGCAAAAGTACTTCGCATGCGATTTGGTATTGATATGAATACTGACCACACGCTAGAAGAAGTTGGCAAGCAATTTGATGTGACCCGTGAACGTATTCGCCAAATTGAAGCGAAAGCTCTACGCAAACTGAGACACCCTACTCGTTCCGAGCAACTGCGTAGTTTCTTAGAGGGCGAATAACGCGCTTTATCTATAAAAGTGATGAGGAAAGCAATACTTTGTTCGCTTTACCTCATCAGCCATTAGGCTATGTAATTGGTGCGTTCGCGCTATACCGAAACATATTACTTCGCCTATAATTCCGTACTACGGGCCCATAGCTCAGTTGGTTAGAGCAGGGGACTCATAATCCCTTTGTCGTAGGTTCGAGTCCTACTGGGCCCACCACTCCTAACATTCATTTCTTATAAGGGAACATCGATAGATCAGACCTGGCACATCAGCCTGCAATCATGGCTAATTTTAGGCCCAAGTGAATTCAATACACTGCGAGAATCAGTGCTAGCGAGACAGCAACAAGCGCTGTCAGAGAAAAGCATCAATTAAAACTTAAATACCCCCAAGCGATCCTACGCCCAGAGGTATTTTTCATTAGCGCGCTTTACAGTGACTCTGCGTTATTAGCGAGGTAATCAGCGACGCCTTCTGAAGTTGGCTTCATACCAGCATCACCTTTTTGCCAACCTGCTGGACAAACCTCACCATTCTCTTCATGGAACTGAAGCGCATCGACCAGGCGTAACATCTCATCTACATTACGGCCCAACGGTAAGTTATTCACGACCGCATGTTGAACAATGCCTTCCTTATCGATCAAGAATGAACCACGCAGTGCAACACCCGCTTCATGCTCAATGCCGTAGCTTTGAACAATAGAGTGGTTGGTGTCGGCGACTAATGGGAAACCAATCGGGCCAATGCCACCTTGGTTTACTGGTGTATTACGCCATGCAAAATGCGTGAACTGAGAATCAATCGATACACCAATCAACTCTGCACCACGTTCTGCAAAATCAGCAACACGCTTATCATGCGCGATGATCTCAGAAGGGCAAACAAACGTGAAATCTAATGGGTAAAAGAACAAAACTACATACTTTCCTTTGTAGCTGCTCAATGAAAAGTCTTCCTTGATTTCGCCATTTGCCATAACGGCAGCAGCGGTGAAATCTGGGGCAGGGGTATTAACTAGTGTCGACATAATTATTCCATTATTTATGTGAGGTTAATTGATTTTACTGGTTTAATTTTTAACTCGCGACTTACTAACTATTTTGTTGCTGTTAGGCAAGCCACCTAAAATATCTATGACCAAAATTTTAACAAGGCCATAACTAAGTGCAACCTTCAGTTTATGACAACAACGGGTAATTGCCTATCGCCTTATCTTTAAAAAATACAACTAAGCCAATAGCGTAAGGTAGTGATTTTTTAGAATCATTCTTAACTATCAAAGCCTACTGTAAAGACAGACACCCAAGCAAACTGTATAGCCCATTGTGCAACTTAGGTTGTTCTAGCTATTTAATGCTTGATCAAGATCCGCCTTAATATCTTCAACATCTTCGATACCCACCGACAGACGCACCACATCTGGGCCAGCACCTGCTGAGATCTGTTGTTCTTCAGTTAATTGACGATGCGTAGTCGACGCTGGATGAATAATCAAAGAGCGGGTATCTCCAATATTCGCTAAATGTGAGAATAATTGACAACGATCTACAACTTTAACGCCCGCTGCATAGCCACCTTTAACGCCAAAGGTGAAAACTGCACCAGCACCATCAGGGCAATACTTTTGGCCTAAAGCATAGAATGGGCTATCGGTGAGGCCTGCATAAGAAACCCAGTCCACTGCTGGATGCTGTTGCAACCACTGCGCTACTTCTAAGGCATTGTCAGCATGCTTACGCATACGTAGCGACAAGGTCTCAGCGCCGGTGATAGAAAGATAGGCATTCATGGCTGACATCGTTGGGCCCAAGTCACGCAGGCCAACGGCGTGTGAAAACATAGTGAACGCCATTTCACCAAACTTCTGATGAAAATTTAATCCGTGGTAGGCACCACAAGGTGCGCTCAGTGACTTAAATTTATCGTTTTGTGACCAATCAAATTTTCCAGAATCTACTACGGCACCACCCATTGCGTTGCCGTGGCCTGAAATAAATTTGGTCGTAGAGTGAACGACTATATCTGCACCGTGTTCTATTGGCCGACATAGAGCAGGTGATGGCAGAGTATTATCAACAATACAAGGCACACCACTTTCGTGTGCAATTTTTGCAATCGCTTCAATATCACACACTACGCCACCAGGATTAGCCAAGCTTTCGGTGAAAAAAGCCTTGGTTTTGGCTGTCACCGCTTTGCGGAAGTTTTCAGGATCTACCGGGTCAACAAACTTGACTGTCCAACCAAACTTTTTGAAGGTATGACCAAACTGAGTAATAGAACCACCGTAGAGTTTATTGGAAGCGACAAACTCATCTCCACTCTCCATCACCGCAAATAGCGCCAACAATTGTGCTGAATGCCCCGATGCGGTACAGGTTGCACCAACGCCGCCTTCCAAACTCGCTACTCGTTCTTGAAACACGCTGACAGTTGGATTAGTCAGACGCGAATAAATAAACCCGCTCTCTTCGAGACCAAATAATGCGGCTGCATGATCAGCATCTTTAAAGACAAATGCAGTGGCTTGATTAATCGGTACTGAACGCGCACCTGTTGTAGGATCAGGGCTTGCGCCGGCATGGATTGAGCGGGTTGCAAAGCCTTGCTTGTTTTCGTCTGACACGGTTCACCTCGGTTAAGAATTAGCTACTTGCGCTTAAGCGCTGATACCTTTTATTGTATCGCAGAAGGCCCGCGCTGGGCAGGAAAGTGATAGTCATTAGGACATCTGCTAAACGATTTTAGGCAGCTGAAATTGGCCTGCACTGACTCCCTAAAGTCTTGCTATGATCGTTATGCGAGCCAATAACGAACCATCATAAACCAGTGACCAGAGAACTCTAGTGAGCGAAACAACCCCAGAAGCCCATCCAGTCAACCTAGCTGTCGTTATTAACGGCGAGAAGATCGTTGAATACCAACGAAATCGGGCGCTTGCGCCGAAACATTCACTGGATTTAGAGAATATGGATGCGAAACTTGCTCGCGGCATAGAATTAGCTGACAACACGATTAGTCAGCCCAGCATGCAAGACAAGTCGACCTACGTCGCACAACTCCTTATCAGCGCCCTAATACACGAGAATGATGCCCACGCTGCAATCAGCTGTGCCTGGCTAGCAACCCGCTGCGCTGACCTAAAACAAGTGCAGGCGGAACAAAAAGACGAGCGCCTTACCATCCGTTTAATTTACGACAAAGAATATGTAGTCGCCTCCAGCCTTAAATTTGTACCCAAGCACCAACTCAGCTCTTAAATTAGCCATTAAAGATAAAACCACCCTAGGTAGCGGTATCCTGTTGTAAAAACACAACATATTGTGCGCTATCTTCTTACAATCTCAATCTATCCCTATGAACAGACAAAAACTGCTGTGCAGCGCGCAAAAAGATTAACTAATTTAACCACTTATATCCCTTTCTTGGTGTTGTTTTTAGACAACAAACTATAGAAACAGTAGCCTTTATTAAAAATATTGTGGTAATCTTGCAACGTTAGCTCAGCGTTAAGCCTTTCCAGGGAATGGTTAGTCTTAATCTGATGGGTCTTTAAGTCAGCCTTCGGTTCGCCGTAAATCTGCCTTGAAAACCTTTGCTACTCGAGTACTTACTAAATAAAACGAGAGGAAACTCAATGAAACAACTAGTTAAAGCATCTGCTCTAGCGCTAAGCCTAGTGGCTGCATCTGCAGCACACGCCGGCGGTGTTAGTGGCGGAAACGCAAACTCAAACTGGACTATCTACGGCTGGCAAAACTGGTCTTTAGAGTCTGTTGATAATGGTGCACGTGATACTACTCGCATCAACAACAACGCTGCGAACATCGGCTTCTCAGCTGGTCTTGACACTGGCATGATGGTCGGTGGTGAAGCTATGATGGTTAACTTCCGTTGTGAGCAGTTCACTTACCACAACCGTTACAATGGCTACACTAACTGGTGTAACCGTAACTCAAAGATCTCTTTAAGCGGTTCTTTCGGTGAAATCATGTTCGGCCAATGGTTACTACCATACAACGAAATGGTTGCACAATGGGTTGACCCATTCTACGACGCAGGCGCTGATTCACATACTTCACTGATGGGTAACATCGGTTATGGTAACCAGTTCTTCTACAACGGTTCATTTGGTCAGTCTGACTCTTTCAACCGTCGCCAAGAAGAAGTGATCCAGTACTTCAGTCCTAACATGAACGGTGTAACTTTCCGTGTTGCTACAACTAACGCTAACCAAACTGGTTCTGGTGAAGAAGTTGCTGTAACAGGTCAAGGTGGCGCAACTGAACTAGATCCACGCATCTGGTCTATGGGTCTTGCATACGAAACTACACTAGCTTCAGGCGACAACGTATGGTTGGCAGCAACTTACCAGTCTCACGACGAGTGGTCTGCTGTAACTTATTCTTGTGACGATTCAGACGACAAGTCTTACCGTCTAGCAGGTCGTTACATCAAGCAATGGGGTAACGGTCAATCAACTCAAGTTTCTGCAATGTGGGAAACTCTTGAGTACGATTGGGAAGGCTGTGTAAGCGCTCCTTCTGCAATGTCAGCTGTTATGACTGGAAACGATGTAGACGTAGAACGTGATGCATTCATGGTTTCTGCTAAGCAGACTTTCGGTAACGGTTTCGACATGCGTTTCTCTTACATGGACGCAGACGAGCTAGAAGTTAGCGGTTCAGATCTTAACGATTCTGACGCTAAGGCTTACAACATCGGTATGTTCTACACAATGCCGGCTGGTACAGAGCTACGTCTAACCTACTCTAAGGTTGATAACGAAGACGCTTCTAACTACGACTTCGGTATCGGTGGTTCAGGTGCAGCAGTTGGCAAAGACGCCAAGATGTGGGCACTAGGTATCGTTCAGTGGTTCTAAGTTAGAACCCCTGTCATACCAAAAAACGGGCATCTTCGGATGTCCGTTTTTTTTTGCTTATTATTTTTATCCATATATTGATAACGCAAATTGAGAAGTTCTGCAAAACCCTCTACACTTTGCTGCTTGATCCTAAACATTGCAGCC